>Ga0160495_100109_pt1 | contig 124328 bp, 98 predicted proteins | sample DID4MG_4_FD_108251 | JGI IMG/M metagenome (GOLD analysis project Ga0160495, IMG submission 108251) | Enriched soil microbial communities from UW Madison campus, WI, USA - DID2933_E24_FP4 MG | ecosystem: Environmental > Terrestrial > Soil > Unclassified | place: USA: Madison, Wisconsin... | reverse complement strand
GCCATGTCGGCCAGGTCGCCGTTGGAGGGATTGCGGTAATTCACGCTGACATCGAAATCCTCGCCGGCCTGCTTGATGGCGTTCTTGATGGTGTTCCACCAGGAGTCGGAATCGGGGGCATGGCTGATCAGTACGAATCTTTCATTGGCAGCCACGCTGGGGGAGGGAGCGGTAGCCGCCAACAGGGTCATGGCCGAGAAAGCGGCCAGCAATCCCTTGCGTCCAAGTCTTTGCATCATGTTTGTCTCCGTTATTGTTCTTGCCGTGGGCCGCTTTCTGGTGAGCGTCGCCTTCTCTTGTTATCAGTGCCGGAAATCGCGACACGGGAAGCGGTAACTAACGATAGAACAGGCCGGATCAATGTGCAATATTTTTTTCGATTTATTTTTTAAATAGAATTTTTATTTCAACTGGAGCGCGCTGGATGCTCTTATAATCGGGCCATCGTCCAGTCCCTGACTGGACCCTGACGATCAATTCCCAGAAGAAAGAGGCGCAGTGGATACTCCAACTACCCCGACTGTCGATGAACTGATGCAGCAAGTAGCCGCGCAATATCACTCCCTGTCACGCCAGTTGAAGGTGATCGCGACTTACGTAGAGCAGCACAAGACCAGCCTGATGCTGGAGCGCATCAGCGACATCGCCGAGCAGTGCCAGGTACAGCCTTCGGCCATCGTGCGCTTTGCCAAGCATTTCGGCTTCTCGGGCTTCAGCGAGATGCAGGCAGTCTTCCGAGCGGCCTACACCGCGCAGGCGATTCCCTCGCGCAACTACCAGCGTCGCATCCGCAAGCTGATCGAGAGCAAGCCCACGCGCGTGACCAGTGGCGCGCTGGCGCACGAGTTCATCGAGTCCAGCCGGGCCGGGCTGGATGAATTGCTGGCCGGTTTCGACGAAGAGCAGTTCGAGGCCGCCGTGAAGCTCTTGCTCAAGGCCGATAACATCTATGTGATCGGCGTGCGCCGTTCCTTTCCCATCGCCAATCATCTGGCCTATGCGCTGCAGCACACCAACAAGCGCGTGCACCTGATCTCGGGCGCGGGCGGCATGTTCCGTGAAGAGGTGCGCAGCATCGACAAGCAGGACGTGCTGGTCGCCATCAGCTTCACGCCCTATGGGCAGGAGACCCAGGCCTGCGTGCGCCTGGCCCATCACCGCCAGGCCCGCACCCTGGTCATCACTGACAGCCAGTTGAGCCCGCTGGCGCGGCATGCCTCGGTGCTGTTGAAGGTCAAGGAGAGCAGCGCCTTTTCGTTCCGGTCGCTGACCAATGCCATGTGCCTGTCCCAGGCGCTGTTCATTGCCTTGGCCTATAGGATGGAGCTGGATGTGGAAGAGGCCGACCCCATCGACGGCTATGACGACGCCAGCGACTGAGCGCCACAGACCACCCGGCCGATGACGGCTGGCCGGGTGGTCTGCGTGCTACAGCAGCACCGGTTGCTGTTCCAGCAGCGACTGGCGCATGGCCGCTGCAATCCGGGTCGCCTCGATGGCGTCGTGCAGGCTCAGCGCGAGCGGCGTGTCGTGACGCACCGCCTCGACGAAATGGCGCGCCTCCGCCACGAAGGCATCGGCAAAACGTTCGATGAAACTGGGCGTGCATTCATTGCGCAGCCCGTGGCTATCGGCAATGGTGAGGCGGTTCAGGGCGGGATTAGCGCCGACGCTGAGCCGACCACCGGTGCCGACGATCTCGGTCATCGCTTCATGGCCGTGGGCCATGGTGCGCGAGGCATAGAAGGTCGCCAGGCGGCCTTGCGCGAACTCGCAGATGGCCACGCCATTGTCGATGTCCTGGAAGGGTTCCAGATCATGGTGGACCGCGCGCACCCCGCTGGCCATCACCCGCACTGGTTCGACCGCGCCCAGCAGCCAGCGCGCCAGGTCGATGTCATGCACCGAGCAATCGAGAAACAGTCCACCGCTGCTAGCGGCAAAGCGCACGAAGAAGCCATCCGGATCGAGCGCGTCAGCGGTCTGCGAATAGACCATGAAGGGCGCGCCGATCAACCCTTGGCTGATCTTGCGGTGCGCATCCTGATAGCTGGCGTCAAACCGACGCACGAAGCCGATCATCACCTTCAGTTGCGGATGCCGCGCCGCCTCGGTGGCCACGCGATGGCATTCTTCCAGATCCAGTGACAGTGGCTTTTCGCAAAACACATGCTTGCCAGCGCGCAGCGCAGCGATGATCTGCTCCCCATGCAGTGCCGTGGGCGTCACCAGGAACACTGCGTCCAGGCCCGGATGGCGCAGCAAGGCCGCGTAATCTTCGTAGCGTTGGGCATCCGGCATCTGTTGCTGCGCCCAGTCGCGCTCCTGCGCCAGCGGAGTGCAGACGGCGCACAGCCGGGCGCCCGGTACATTGAAGGCGATGTTCTCGGCATGACGTCGGCCCATGCGCCCCAGGCCGACCACACCGACCTGTAACGTTGCGGGCGCGTTCATGCCGACAGGCTGACGATGCGTTGTTCACGCCACGAGGTGGCGGCCGCCTCGGCCAGCTGCAGCGCCTTGACGCCATCCTCGATGCTGGTGCGTACCGGCTCTCCGCTCTGCATGGCCTGAAAGAAATGGGCCATCTCACGTGCATAGGCGGCGCGATAGCGCTCCAGGAAGAAATGCTCCGGCAGGTCGCTGCTGACCTGGCTGGCGGTGGCCGCCACCACTTCGGTGGGGTGGTGGTTGCCGGCCTGCAGCATGCCCTTGCTTCCCAGCACTTCGAAGCGCTGATCGTAGCCATACGCGGCGCGGCGGCTGGTATTGATCTGGCACAGGCGGCCCCTACGGGTGGTCAGGGTAACGGCAGTGGAATCGACATCGCCGGCAGTGGCGATGGCCGGGTCGGTCAGGCAACTGCCGGTGGCAAAGACGCTGACGGCCTCCTCGGCCAGGATCCAGCGGAAGATGTCGAAATCATGGATCAGCATGTCCTTGAAGATACCGCCGGAACTGGCGATATAGGACAGCGGCGGTGCGCCCGGATCGCGGCTGGTAACCAGCAGCATCTCGGGGTCGCCGATCTCGCCGGCCTGCAGGCGGCGGCTCAGGGATTCAAAGGTGGGATCGAAGCGGCGCTGGAAACCGATCATGCAGGTCACGCCAGCGGCGCGAACCGCCTCGGCGCAGGCTAGTGCACGCTGCAGGTCGAGATCGACCGGCTTTTCGCAGAAGATGGCCTTGCCGGCAGCCGCCGCCCGCAGGATCAGGTCAGCGTGGGTATCGGTGCTGGAGGCGATGACCACCGCCGCCACGCTGCTGTCATCGAGCACCTGCTCGATCCCGGCGACCTGCGCCCCATGCCGGCGCGCCAGCTCGGCGGCACTGTCGGCATGGACATCGCAGACATACTTGAGCCTCACGCCGGATTGCGCTGCGATATTGGCTGCATGAATCTTGCCGATGCGTCCGGCACCGAAAATTGCCACTTCGATCATTGACGTCTCCATAGGAAATGGCACGCGAGGGGGCGGCCTTTTTTTTGGAAACTATATTCCTTTTCGTTTTTAAATGGAATATTTATTTCGAATTGGGTTTTGGTCGGTTCCGGGGTGCTGCGTTGCATCAGATGCGCGGCAGGCAATGGCAAGATGCGCATATCCCGGGGTGACACGCCGCCTCATCTCATTGGCTGCTCCATCAGCATTGGCCGCAGTTCTTTTCAGTGAGGCTGTCGCTGGAGCTGTCGTAAGGGAGGGGATGGGTTCGGGCCGGCGTTGAGGCCGGCCCCGTCGCTGGCGGCACAGCAGGCGCTGACACCTGCAACCGGGGCAATGGTCAGTCTGCCAGCATGCGTGCGTGCGCTGTTTCGATGTGCTTGTTCAATGCGGCCAGCGCCTTGCTGGCGTCGCGTGTCTTGATTGCAGCAATCAGGTCGAGGTGCTCGGTCATGGAAGGCAGCAAGCCCTCCGATGTGAGGATGGTATTTTCCAGGCGGATCAGTCTGATGCGCAGACTATTGACGCGGTAGATCTCAGACAGTATCTCGTTGCCCAGGGAATCGACGATCATTTCATGCAAGCCTCCATCTACGGCCTGCGCATCCTTGAGCAGTTGGTGATCGATGGCCTTTTGCCGCGCGCGCTTGACGATGTCCTTGTGTGCAGCCTCAATCAGATCAAGGTCCTTATCGGAAACATTGTGCGTGAACTGCACCACTGCTTCGCGTTCGATCATTGTGCGCAGCTGGTAGGCATTGCGCACCAGCTTCAGATCCACATAGCAGACCTGCAATCCCCGGTTCGGAACTGTCTTGATCAGACCCTCTGCCTCCAGTCGCGGCACCATTTCTCGAATGGCACCCAGCGGCATGTCGGTCACTTGCATCAGTTCGCGCTGCGACAAGAACTGGCCCGGTCGGATTTTTCCGGAGAGGATCTGCTGGGTGAAACTCTCGTAGGCCTGCAGACGCAGCGGTCTTTCTTCAATCGCCTCAGCGGCATCGTTCTCAGTAATTTTTTTCTTCATGGCGTCAGCGGCTCCTTGCGAGCCTCAGGTGATTTAACCAGAACGCATCTCACGGATTGGGTAGCAGTGAGATCAATTCTATGATTCTGCGAAATGAGTTCCATGACATGTTAGCATGTCCAAGCCGCTCTCAACTATCGTCTTGCATGTCCGCAGCGCCCGTCCAAGGGCGATTGGCGCTGTCTGCGGACACTCACCCGACGCCTCGTCCGACCTGCCATTCGTATTCAAATAAGCGTTGACTTTTTATTTGATACAGCTAACATGTCACCGTGTTTTGCCTGATCAATCTTATGCCAATCAATAGGATGCCAGTACCCGTGGCGTGGGCAATGCGCACCAAAGGATAGTGCTCCAGCATCCGCTGTATCAACCGTCAGTGTCAGTGTCAGTGTCGGCATGATGCATGCGCAGCGGCAAAACTTTTGTGCTGGCGCAAGATCATCAACAACAAATAATCAATACAGGAGGCAACAGAAGATGAAGCGATTGATCATTGCTTCGCTGCTGATGGGCGCGTTCGGTGCCCATGCGCAAAGCAGCGTGACAGTCTACGGGATCGTCGATAGCAGCGTACGCTACACCACCAACCAGAACGCCCAGGGGCAGGGCAAGCTGGAACAGACCGATGGCATCCTCAGCGGCAGCCGCCTCGGCTTCAAGGGTGTGGAAGACCTCGGCGGCGGACTGCGCGCAAACTTCAACCTGGAAGCCGGGTTCAATCCGGATACTGGTGTCTCGGGGCAGGGCGGTCGACTGTTTGGCCGGCAGAGCACAGTGGGCTTGAGCGGCGACTTCGGCAACGTGCTGCTTGGCCGCAAGTACACCGTGGCGCACGAGATGATGACCAGCTATGAGGCAATGTTCTTCGCCAACCAGGCCATCGTCGGCTATCAGGGCGGCAACTACACTGGCCTGCGCCAGGATAACCAGATCCAGTACAACAACAAGTTCGGTGCATTCTCGCTGGCGCTGGGCCATACCTTCGGCGAACAGGCTGGCAGCACCAAACGCGGTTCCACCAATGGCGCCACACTGGGCTATGACAGCGGCCCGCTGCATCTGGGCGGTAGCATCCAGACCATGAACGGCATCACCACCGAATACTTCGGCGTGGCCAATCCGGCCAGCACGCAAAAGGTATGGTCGTTCGGCGGCACATACCAGTTCGATCGCGTCAAATACTACGCCGGCTACACCAACAGCAATCTGGATGTCGCCGATTACAAGAACAAGGCTTATTACGTTGGTGCCAACATCACGCTGACACCTTCGCTGAGCCTGATCGGGACCTATACCTATGACAAGCTGAATCACGCAGGCGATAACGGCACCCGCAACATGACCGCGGTCATGCTCGACTATTTCCTGAGCAAGCGGACCGATATCTACATCGAGGCGGACTACAACAAGTTCAGCGGCGCATGGCGCACCCTGGCCAACACACCAGGGTTCGCTACGCCGATGTACGGCAATGACAGCCGCTTTGGCATGATGGTGGGCATCCGCCACACATTCTGATTCCAGGCAGCAGTTCAATGCGGCGGGCGACCTTCTACGCCCGCCGGTCTTGAGGTCAGGCAGGCACGCTCACGTGACCGCTTGTATGGTCACGTCGAGCTTGCCCAGCGGGCCGAAGTACATCCGCAGGGCTTGGCCAGCCGCTACACGCATGACACCGTGATAGGACCCGGTCGTGACGACCTGTCCACGTCGCAATCCTGCTGCTTGCTGTGACAAGTAGTTCGCCACCCACAGCAGCGGCATCAGCGGATGTCCATCCGGGTGCTGGCCCCACCATTGCTCACGCGGCAGTCCATCCCCCTCAAGCGTCAACATCATGGCCTCCAGCGCAACATTGTCCGGCCTGAGATCGATGGCAGGGCCGACGAACAAGCCGTCATTGGCCAGCCGGTCAGCCAGCAGCATCGGAAAACTGACGTTGGCGCGCTCGCGATAACGGGAGCCGATCAGTTCGAAGGCCATATGAGTGGACCTGATGGCGGTCAGCACTTCTTCCAGGCTATACGGCGCAGCCCGCGACGGTAGGTCGTCGCCGATCAGGTAGGCGATTTCAGGCTCGATTTCAGCCATGCCCGCATCGACTGGTGCAATACAGCGCAGGCTGTCCTGGGCGAACACAATGCGTGGTCTATAGAGCGGCGCCAGCACCGTCTTCGACGGCCCTGGCAGCGAACACTTCCAGCCGCCAATGTCCGCTTCCAGCAATTTGGTCACGCGCTGCTGGATCGCGAACGCCTCATCGATATCAGCCGGATGCTGGTCGCGCGGAGGACACTCGCCCTGAGTGCCTGATCGATAAAGCCCGGCCAGCGTCTGTGCTGCGTTTTCAATGCGCGTGGCGCGCGCGTCGGGGTAGGGAGTGCGGGTCATGGTTCTTCGGTCTTTGTTGGTGTCACGCCCTGTTCTGGATCGCCAGGAATCGGGCATGCAAATGGTAGGCGTCCAGCGCTGCACGACCAAAGAGATTTTCCTCGGCGTTATAGCGTGCCGCCATGTCGCGACAGAGTGTCAGCCATGCGCCATACTGGCCGGCCAATTCAAGCACCGGCCAGTCGCTGCCCCAGAGCAGCCGTCCGGCGAAGCTGGCGAAAAGGTGATTCATATAGGGGATGCAGGCCGCTGGGGAAGGCCGTGTCACGCATTCATTGAACAGCCCCGACAGCTTGCACCACACATTGGGATGTTGCGACAACGCAGAGATGCCATCGGCCCACAGAGCAAAGTCCTGCTCATCCGGGCTACCGATAGCTGGCTTGGCGCCATGGTCGATAATGATGCGCAAGTCTGGCAGGCGGCGCGCCAACTGATCGATACGCGGCAGGTGGATCGGCTTGATCAGCGCATCGAACGCCAGCCCCTTTTCTGGCAGGCTGGCCAGGACTGCCAGTACCCGCGCTTGCAGAATCCAGTCCGGATCGTCGATATCCTGCAGCATCGGACGCAGGCTCAGTAGAAATGGGTTGCTCGCCAGCCGTGCAATCTGCGCACCGGCATCAGCCGCAGCCAGATCGACCCATCCGATCACGCCGAGGATCTGGGCTGGATAGCGGGCCGCCTGCGTCAGTAGATACTCCGTTTCTGCCACCGTTGGCGCCGCCTGTACCAGGATGCCCTGGCGCACGCCGTGTGGCGTTGCCAGGGCGAGCCAGTCTGCGACATCGACATCACGATAGATGGGCGCCAATGCCGGGGTCAGCCAGCCATAATCGGCGCGCGCCAGTCGCCAGGCGTGAAAGTGGCTGTCGATCATGGCTGCTGTCCTGACGGCACTGGCGTTCCCGGCGGCAATAGCCGGCGCTCCAGCAATGCCTGCCAGAACATCGCGGGAATGGTCACCGCCATCATTCGCCGTGCATCGTCCCATTCTTCCTTGGTACGTACGCCCAGCATCACAATTTCAATGGCTTCGTGAGCCAGTGGGAATTGCAGCGCCGCTGCGCGCAGCGGGACGCCAAACTCGGCGCAGACATCTTCGATCGCCCCGGCGCGGGCAATCACGTCGGCGTCGGCAGCGCTGTAGTTGAAGCGCAGCGGCCCGCCGCCGCGCACCCCCGTGGCCAGGATGCCTGAATTGAAGACTCCTCCCAGCGCAATACGCGTACCACGACCGGCACACAGTGGCAGCAGCTCGGCCAGACCAGCCTGATCCAGCAGCGAGTAGCGTCCTGCCAGCATCAGGCAGTCCAGATCAGCATGGCGCAGCACATCAAGGCAAACCTGGCTGTCATTGACGCCCAGGCCGTAGGCCTTGATGATCCCTTGCTCGCGCAGGCGCTGCAGCGCCGGGATAGCACCCTGCAAGACATCCCGCATCACCGCAGCCTGGCGCTGACCATGCGTCGCCACATCGATATCGTGGATGTAGGCCACGTCCAGCGTCTCCAGTCCCAGGCGCTGGAGACTATCTTCGATGCTGCGCAGCGTGCCATCGAAGCTGTAGTCATAGTGAGGTGCAAACCTGAGCACATCCACATAGGAATTTTGCTCACGCGGCGTGCTGGCATCGGGACGCATCAGGCGTCCGGTCTTGCTGGAAAGCGTGAAACTGGCGCGCGGGCGATCGCGCAGGGCATGGCCAAATCGATGTTCAGAACGGCCATTGCCATAGTGCGGGGCGGTGTCGAAGGTACGACAGCCGTCGCCAATCACATGTTCCAGCAGCGCCTGAGCCACAGTCTCGGGAATGGCGGAAAAGAGATTGCCGAGCGGCGCGCCGCCCATGCCGAGAGCCTGCCCATCGGCGGTCGGGGGAAAGATCATTGAGTGCTCCGATTGCATTATAATTAAATTGTTGCAACTAACATGTCAGTTGAAAATAGTTTGTCAATATAGCGCATCACATCAGTCAAATACATAAAAAGGAGATCTTGGATGCTGAAAAATATTCCCGCACTGCTCACGCCTGATCTGCTGCACGCGCTGGCCGCCATGGGCCACGGCGATGAGATCGCCATCGTTGATGCCAATTTCCCTGCTACCGCCATTGCGCAGAGACTGGTGTCTTTGCCCGGAAGCGGCACGCCGGCAGCAGCGCGCGCGATACTGAGCTTGCTGCCACTGGATGATTTCGTGCCTGAGCCGGGATGGACCATGGAAGTGGTAGGGGATGCGTCGGCAAGCCTGCCAGTGATTGACGATATGCGTGCTGTGGTAGCAGACCATGATCGGCGCGCGCTGGCCACACTTGAACGCCATGCTTTCTATCAGCGCGCCAAGGCTGCCTTCGTCGTGGTCCAGACCGGTGAATTGCGCAAGTACGGCAACATCTTGCTGAAAAAGGGCGTGATCTCTTCTGATTGAACATTCGCCGTTGGGGTGCAGAGGCGTGTTCCGGAGCCGGGGCACGATATCTTGCAGAAAATCCCCATAAACCATTTGTCTAACTTCTAACTGACATGTTACATTGATGTTGTTGATTGTTCGGTATCGAAGAATGGCATCCGCAAGACCGGCCCGATTTCCAGATGCCATTCGTCAACACCGTGGCGTAGCCGGTCCTGGCGGTATTTCCTCCGCTGGCCGCACGGCAGTTTCCAATGACATAGCAGCGGCTTGCCATGGGGGCAGACCGCTCAAGCACACCGACAAGGAATTATCTTGAATACGACATTGACAGGCCTGTGGCCGGCATTGATGACGCCGATCGACGAGCAGGGCAGGATCGACAGCCAACGCGCTGTGGCGCACGCCACCTCGCTGCTGGCCGCCGGCTGCGACGGCATTACCCTGTTTGGCACTACCGGCGAGGGCCCGGCGTTCCCGGTGGCCGAACGGATCGATTTCGTCGAGGCGCTGATCGCCGGTGGCATCGCACCGCAACGGATGATCGTCTGCTCGGCCGCCGCCAGCAATACCGACCAGATCACGCTGTCCACGCACGCCGTCGAGCGTGATTGCGCTGCAGTGCTGCTGTTGCCGCCATTCTTTTTCCGCAATCCCTCGGATCAGGGGGTGATCGATGCAGTGGCTGAGGTGATCGATGGTGTCAATGCGGCCGTAGGTCGCGCCAGCATGGCCGTCATCCTTTACCACATCCCGCAGCTATCGAGCGTTCGCTTTACCGCTGACGTTATCGGCGAGCTAGCGCGCCGCTATCCGCAGCAGGTCTTTGCGGTCAAGGACAGCGCAGGTGATCTGGAACATTCGCTGCAGCTGGTCAAAGCCTTCCCGCAACTGAAGGTCTTCGTGGGTGCGGAAGAACACATTGCGCCGTCGATGCGCATCGGCGGCGCTGGCTCTGTGTGTGGCTTGGCCAACCTGGCACCAAGGCTGATGTCACGAGTGATTCGTCATCCCGAGCAAGTATCTGCGCAGGATGCTGCGGTTATGAGTAAACTCCTGAGCCTTATCGGCAATCATTCGTTCGTTACCGTGTTCAAGACCATCCTGGCCGAGCAGAAAAATGACCCGGCCTGGCTACGCGTGCGGGCTCCGCTGGCACGGCTGGATCCGGCGGCGGCGCAACAGGTGGTGGATGGTTATCGTGCCCTGAGAGAAGACGCCGCGAACTTGTAAATTTCAGCAAACAGACCTAAAGAAGAGGAGACAAGATGGACCTGATGACCAATAAAAAGCGCCGTCAATTGTTGCAGGCATCGGCAGCCATAGGCCTGGCGGGATGGTTTCCGCAACTGATGGCGCAGAACGGCTTTAACTGGAAGCAAGCGGCTGGCAAGAAGATCGAAGTCCACCTGATCAAGAATCCGCGCGGCGAGCTGCTGCAAAAGAATCAGAAGGAGTTTGAGCAACTCACCGGCATCAAGGTGGGGTCCGAACAGGTGCCCGAGCAACAGTCGCGCCAGAAGACGGTCATTGAATTCAATTCCGGACGTACCAGCTTTGACGTGGTGCATCTGAGCTACCAGGCGCAGAAGAAGCAATTCGCCAAGGGCAAGTGGCTGGAGGACCTGCGTCCCTACTTCGAAAAATCCTCGGGTGAGTTCGACCTCAAGGAATTCTCTTCCGGCGGCATCGCCTATGCGACCCAGCAGGATGGTCGCATCGACTCGCTGCCGTTGAACCTGGATCCCTGGATCCTGTACTACAACAAAGAGCTGTTCGCTGCCAAGGGTGTGGCCGCGCCGCGCAACTTCGATGAACTCAAGGCTGCGGCAATCAAGCTGCATGATCCAGCCAAGGGCGTGGTCGGCATGGTCGGCCGTGGCGTCAAGAATGCCAACGTGCTGCTGTGGACGTCTTTCTTCCTGGGATATGGCGGTACGTTCATCGATACGTTGGGCAAGCTGCACACCGATTCTTCCGCCGGCATCCAGGCCGCTACGCTCTATCGTGATCTGCTCAAGAACACCGGGCCGGCAGGCGTGGCAGGTTTCAACTGGAACGAAGCGCAGAGTCTGTTCCTGCAAGGCCGTGCCGCGATGTGGATCGATGGCAGCGGTTTTGCTCCGCCACTGGAAGATCCGACCAAGTCCAAGGTCGTCGGCAAGGTCGGCTATGCCGAAATGCCCGCCGGCCCGGCTGGTCAGATTTCAGGCCTGACTGGCGACGGTCTGGGCGTGTCGGCTTTCTCTCCCAATAAGGATGCGGCCTGGCTCTATACGATGTGGGCGACCGGCAAGCTCATGCAGGAACGCATGTTGGCTTCCGGGGCGGGCGCTCCGGCGCGCAGCTCACCCTACACCAATAAGGAAGTGCTGGCTGCACAGAAGCTGCCCAGCGCGTGGCTGCAGGCCGTCTCCGAAGCGATCAAGCGCAGCAGCCCGATCCTGCCGGTGATCGAGCCGGTCAATGAGTTCCGAGATGTCTATGGCATCGCGCTGACCAACATGCTGGGCGGAGCCGACGTTGCCACCGAGCTGAAGAAGGCTACCGCGGAATTCCAGCCTGTGCTCAACAAGAGCGGTTATCGCGCCTGAACTCACGCTGAGCCATAGGGCAGGGCGGCAACCCGGAAAGCGGTTGGCCCCCTGTCGGATCAGGCATGCCGCATGCCGTATTGCCGCCATGCTTCCGGTTTTCTGAAACAAGCACATATCATGTCAAATTCTCATCCAACTGCAGGCGCGCCAGGGCATTCGCGTGCGCTGTTGCGGCGCCTGCTTCCCGGCAAGCTTTCTCCCTATGTCTGGTTCATCGTCCCCGCCCTTGTGGCGCTGCTGGCGATCATCGTATTCCCCTGGGGCTTTACGCTCTGGATGAGCCTGTTCGACTGGAAGATTGGCTCAGACGCCACGTTTGTCGGACTGGCCAATTATCTCTCGCTGGCCCAGGACACCCGCTTCCTCGAAGCGATCATGCACACGCTGTATTTCACGGTGCTGGCGGTCGTGCTGCCGTTGATCTTCGGCACCATAGCGGCGCTGGTCTTCAACCGCAAGTTCCCGTTGCGCGGCATGCTGCGCGGGATGTTCCTGTTGCCGATGATGGCCACGCCGGTAGCGATCTCACTGGTGTGGACCATGATGTTCCATCCGCAGCAGGGCGTATTGAACTACCTGCTCTCGCTGCTCGGCATTGCACCGTCCGAATGGGTCTATTCTTCGGCGCTGGCCATTCCCTGCCTGGTTCTGGTGGATGTCTGGCAATGGAGTCCGTTGGTCATGCTGATCGTGCTGGGTGGCCTGGCATCGCTGCCGACCGATCCGTTCGAGGCAGCCAAACTGGAGGGCGCTTCCTCGTGGCAGATCTTCCGCCACATCACGCTGCCGATGGTATTGCCCTTCGTGATGGTGGCCGCAGTGGTGCGTCTGATCGATGCGCTCAAGACCTTCGACACCATCTACGTGATTACCCAGGGCGGGCCCGGCACCGCTTCGGAGACCATCAATCTCTACCTGTACCTGCAAGCCTTCTCGTTCTACCAGATCGGCAAGGCGTCTGCCGTGGTGGTGGTGTTCTTTGTCCTCGTCGTGGCCTTGTCGCTGGTGTTGTTCTGGCTGCGTGAACGTTCGAAATGGTCCGACGCATGAAAAAGATACTCGACAAACTCCTGTTCGGTCTGCTGGTGTTGATGGTAGTGGCGCCGGCCATCTCCGTGTTCCTGTGGATGCTGTCACTGTCGCTCAAGAACGAGGTCGATACGCTGGCCTATCCGCCTGTGTTCATCCCCAGCGCGCCGACACTGGCCAACTTTCAGGCGGTCTTCGATGGCGGGCCGTTCTTCAGCTACTTCATCAACAGCGTCATTGTCTCTGGACTGGCCACGCTGATTGCGATCGCCGTCGGCGTACCGGCCGGGTACGGCATCACGCGCCTGAAGGCGCGCAAGATGCTGCTGACCATCATGGTGGCCCGGATGACGCCGGCCATCAGTTTCCTGATTCCACTGTTCACGGTCTTCCAGGCACTGGGGCTGACCGGCACGCTCACGCCGATCGTCATCACCCATATGGTGATCACATTGCCCATCACGGTCTATATCGTGGCTGGCTACTTCGAGACGCTACCTCGCGAACTGGAAGAGGCAGCCACCATGGATGGCTGTTCGATATGGCAGAGCTTCTTCCATGTGTCGCTGCCGCTGGCGCGCCCCGGCATTATGGTGGCTGCGATCCTGGCCTTTATCTTCTCGTGGAACAACTTCGTTTTCGGCGCAGTGCTGGCTGGACGTGAGACACGCACCTTGCCGGTGGCCGTCTACAACGTGCTGACTTTCGAGCAGATCGCCTGGGGGCCGCTGGCAGCAGCAGCGCTGCTGGTGACGCTGCCGGTGCTCATTCTCACGTTGTTCATTCAAAAAGAAATTGTCGGCGGGCTCACAGCCGGCGGCGTAAAAGGGTCGTAAGGACCGTAAGGAATAATCAATGTCTTCCGTTAAATTAGAAAATATCCGCAAGGACTTCGGCAGCACCTCCATCATCAAGGGCGTCGATCTGGAAATCCCGAACGGCGAGTTCGCTGTCTTCGTCGGCCCCAGCGGCTGCGGCAAATCCACCCTGCTGCGCATGGTCGCCGGCCTGGAAACGCCGACGGCCGGCAACATCTTTCTGGGCGATAGGCTCATCAATGATGTGCCAGCCAAGAGCCGCAATGTCTCGATGGTGTTCCAGAGTTACGCCCTGTATCCGCATATGACCGTGGAGCGCAACATGGGCTTCGGCCTGATGATCAACAAGACTGCTCCGGAAGCCATTCGCAGCAAGGTTGACGCGGCCGCGAAGATCCTCGGCCTGGACAAGTTGCTGGGGCGTATGCCGCGCGAACTGTCGGGCGGCCAGCGGCAGCGGGTCGCGATGGGGCGGGCGATGGTGCGCAATCCTGAAGTGTTCCTGTTCGACGAACCGCTGTCGAACCTGGACGCCAAACTGCGCGTACAAATGCGCACCGAGATTCGCGCGCTGCACCAGCGCCTGGGCACTACGTCGATCTATGTCACGCACGATCAGGTGGAGGCGATGACCATGGCTGACCGCATCGTGGTATTGCGCGACGGACTGTTGGAGCAGATTGGCAGCCCCACTGAACTGTACGACCATCCGGCCAACGTCTTTGTGGCGGCCTTTATCGGTTCGCCCTCCATGAATCTCATCGCTGGCACAGTGAGCGGCGATCAATTGCGCCTGGCTGACGGCGCTTCGATCAGCCTGGCGCAAGCCAGGGCAGCGCGCCCGGCCGACGGTGCTGCGGTCACTGTAGGTGTGCGTCCGGAAGATTTCAGTGTCGTCGCGACGGGTACCATCGGTGCGATCCCAGCGGTCGTCAAGGTTGCCGAATTCACCGGAGCTGATACGCAACTGGTTTGCACCGCCAATGGTCAGGATTTGATTGCAGTTGTGCATGAGCGCGTCAAACTGCACGCCGGTGACTCCCTGTCGCTGGCGGCCAATGGCAGCAACCTGCATCTGTTCGATACCGCCAGCGGCAGGCGGTTGCCTTGAGGCGAGGCAACTGGGCTCACTTGACCGTAGCCCAGACTTTGTGACTGGTCTGCTCGGCGCTCCTCATGTAGAGGGGCGTTTTTTTTGGGAAGTTGTAGATTGCAGGGGCATTGCATTATTGCTTAGCGCATCTGGCGTTCGGGCAATCATTTTCCTATGCGTCGAAGCATTCAAACATCGGTCTGGCGCATTCGCATGGAGCACTCCTCATAAGTTATAAAAACCGGGGCAACCTGAATGCACGAGGGAAATGCAAAAAAAGACAACAAGGGGCATCTCAGAAAACGTAGGTTTGTGACAAGCCCGACCAGGCAAGCGGCGCGGCATGCGAAATCAAGACACTGCGCAAGACACTGCGATTCTCGAAAACAGTTCTTGAAATGCCATTCTCGATCTCTTGCCATTGCAATGAGTTCTAGAAACCTTAGTTTTTTCGCAAGAGGAAATAAAGAAAGCTGTCACGTTAAAAGTCTACCGCGCAGCGTCGGTTAAGTTGGTGCCGGTATGATGATTCGCTTCCAATATGGTTTTTCTGGCCATGTACTTACTTATTCTGTAATCGACACAGATAAAATAATTCAAATTTACGTTTGACCAGTTGTTAATCCAGCTGAGCCTTGTGTTACAGTTTGACCCACTAATCAAATATCAGCTAAGAAGATGATCACCCGCGGGGGCGGTTGATCGAGGCGCGCATCTGGCGCGCCTTTTCTAATTAAAGTGTCATAACAAAGTGTCGTTCCATGCGAAAGGATTCGGCCGAATGATTAATGCTGCCGTAGGCCATCTTGCGGGACAACTCAATCAGTTCCTCAAGCAGACTTACGCGCGGACCGAAGATATCGTCGTGATGTCGGGACTGGTTGATGCTGAGGGGCATCCCGCGTCCCAGGTGAAAAATAAGCTGGTGATGTTTCTGGTCAATCTGGAAAAGGACACGATGCCTTATCGCCCGCACGGGCGGGGCGACGTGGGGATGGCGCGCGCCGTTATCAATCCGGCGCCGCTTTACCTGAACCTGTATGTGATGCTGGCAGCCAATTTCTCGGGTGCCAATTACGGCGAAGCCTTGAAGCTGCTCTCGGGGGCAATCACGTATTTCCAGCGGCATCCAGTGTTCGATCATCAGTCCACGCCTGGGCTGGATGCGCGCATCGAAAAGCTGATCCTGGATATAGAAAACCTGAAGATTCACGAGTTGAGCAATATCTGGACGCTGCTGGGCGGCAAATACCTGCCCTCTGTGCTGTACAAGGTCAGGATGGTGGCGCTGGAATCGGACTACGTCGTGGGGATGACGCCGCTGGTGCGCGATCCGCAACCTGCGGTGCGAAGCTAGGCTGGCGCGCCCGCTCTTTGTATTGGGGAAGGCGGGATGGGCTATACGCTGCTGTGCAAGGTCGCCGTTACGCATGCCTATGAAGGGCAGGGCGCGGGCTTGCTGAACTGCGTGCCCACTGCGCAGAGCGCACAGTGGATGCGCCGGCGCGACGTACTGGTGCGCGCCATGCCTGACAGTATTTCCTTGTGGTGTGAGGCCGAGCGGCGTGATCTGATCGTGGAGGAGGGTGCGCCTGGAGAGCTGTTGCTGGGATTGCGCTGGTATGCGCGCGATCCCTGGTTTTCGCTCTATAGCTTTCCGCCGCCGGGCGAGGACAGGGTACTGTTCTTGCGCAGCACCACCCCGGCTGGGGACAGCGCCCAGACTGGCGTACAGGACCTGAGCATCGGGGCGCAGGCGTTCGCCACGCTGGACGATGCCGGCCTGGCGCAGCATCTGGATCGCCAGGATCAGTTGCGCAAGCCGGTGATGGTCACCGAGATCGACCTGGCTCATCTAGCCCATCTAGCCCATCTGGCACCAGGTGCCGAAGGCGGGGAAGAGCAGGGAGTGCAGTTCCGTGTGGCCTTTGGCGCGCGTGCGAGCCGCTGGAAATACTATTTCTTTTCAACGATGCAGGCCGACCCCGCGCATCTGGCAGTGGTGGACCTGGATGGTGCGATCGACTTCAGCTACGCTGGAACCGAGCTGTTTCCGGGGGGGCGGCAAGCGGTGGTGTTCATCAGCCAGCGCGAGATCGTGATGCAAGCGCAATACCCGCAGCGCCTTCAACTGCGCGAGCGGAGCAAGACCGGCGAGCGCGTTCTCATGGCGCGCCTGCCCAATGCAGATATCCGCAGTGTGATGCGGAACACCATCGACGGGGAAACGGCGCTGGTGTCCGAGATCTATATCAATTGATCGTTCAGTGAGGGTGACTTTATGGCGCAATACAAAACACCGGGTGTTTATGTCGTTGAGAAAAACGCCTTTCCCAATTCCGTTGTCGAGGTCGCTACGGCGGTGCCAGCCTTCATTGGCTATACCGAATATGCTACCAACAAGGGTACGCCGCTAGCCAACAAGGCCTGGCGCATCTCGTCGATGGCCGAATTCCACGCCTATTTCGGCGGCGCGCCCAAGAGCACCTTCTCGCTCAAGGCACTGGATGCCCCGGCGGACAATGCGGGCTCAGGCGGCGACGGCGCTCAGAAAGCCGCGCCCGTCGTCGCCGATTTCTCGGTCGTTGCCGCGGATACCAAGAAGCGCGTCGATTACGCCATCGAGCGCGACGACAAGGCCTATCTGCTCTACTACAGCATGCTGTTCTTCTTCCAGAATGGCGGCGGCCCTTGCTACATCGTCTCTGTCGGCACCTATGAGGAAGGCGACATCGACGCTACCAAGATCAAGGGAGGCATTGAGGTTCTGCTCAAGGAACAGGAGCCGACCATGGTGGTGACGCCGGACGCGGTGAGCCTGTCCCAGCCCGATTGCAAGGACGTACAGGAAGCTGCGCTGATGCATTGCGGCTTCAAGATGCGCAATCGCATTGCGCTGCTGGACGTCTATGACGGGTTCCGTGACCGTCAGGATCCGGCCGGTGACTGCGTCGCCCAATTCCGTGAATCCATCGGCACCAACAATCTGGATTTCGGCGTGGCTTACTATCCGTGGGTCAACACCTCGATCGTCAAGGAAAAGGACATCAACTTCACCACGATCAGCAACCTGGACGTGCTCAAGGCCTTGGTCACCGACGAACTTGCGCCGATGCTGCAGGTTGATACCACCAATTCGGCTGCCAAGGCCAAGGTCGATCAGCTCAAGAAATCGCTGGACGAGATCTCGCTGGACTTTATCAATGCGGCCAAGGACAAGGACGTCGCTACGCTGATCGTCAACAAGACCTTGCTGTCGATCAGCACGCTGTATCCGCGCATCATCACGGCGATCCAGAAGAAGCTGAACCTGCTGCCGCCCAGCGCCGGTATGGCGGGTCTCTACACCATGGTCGATAACACCCGTGGCGTCTGGAAAGCCCCCGCCAACGTCAGCCTCAATGGCGTGATCTCGCCTACGGTGGCCATCTCCAATGAGGAACAGGAAGACCTCAACGTCACTACCGTGGGCAAGTCCATCAACGCGATCCGCTCCTTCATCGGCGAAGGCGTGCTGGTCTGGGGCGCACGCACCCTGGATGGCAACAGCCTGGACTGGCGCTACGTGAGCGTGCGCCGGACCATGATCATGATCGAGGAATCGATCAAGCAGGCCTGCAAGGCCTACGTCTTCGAGCCAAACACCGCCAACACCTGGGTCACCATCAAGAGCATGGTGCGCAACTTCCTGACCAGCGTCTGGAAGCGCGGCGGCCTGGCCGGCGCAAGCCCCGATGACGCCTTCAGCGTCTTCGTCGGCCTGGGCGAGACCATGACCGCTGACGACATCCTGGAAGGCCTGATGAAGGTATCGGTGCTGGTGGCGGTGAGCCGTCCGGCTGAATTCATCGAGATCACCTTCCAGCAACAGATGCAGAAGTCCTGATAGATATCAAGAGACTCAAGTCCTGGCGCAACCGGCATGCGCGCAGCAGGCTGCATGTCGGTGCTCCCTTAACAATTCAATGTTCTGACGAGGTTCGTGATGGCAGATGATGGCTCCAAACAATCAACCACCCTGTGGCCGCTTCCCAAGTTCTATTTCCAGGTGAAATGGGATTCGCAGGTCATGTCCTTTCAGGAAGTCAGCGGACTGGATGTGCAGTCCGAGGAAATCAAGTACCGCCACGGCGATAGTCCCGAATTCTCGGTCATCAAGATGCCGGGCATGAAGAAGGTCGGCAACGTGACGATGAAGAAGGGCATCTTCAAGGGCGACAACAAGTTCTGGGACTGGTTCAGCCAGATCAAGATGAACACCATCAAGCGTGTTCCGGTCACCATCAGCCTGCTGGACGAGGCCGGCAAGCCGACCATGGTGTGGACGCTGGCCAATGCCTGGCCGACCAAGATCACCGGCACCGACCTGAAGGCCGAAGGCAACGAGGTTGCGATCGAAACCATCGAGATCGTCCACGAGGGCCTGACCATCGCCAACAGCTGATAGCGGCGAGCTAGCGCATGCCTGTCTTGTTTTCGGAGATCTATCCTCCCCCGGCCTTCTATTTCAAGGTGGCGTTCGACCAGAACAGCGGCATTTCCGATACCTCCTTCCAGGAGGTATCGGGCATGACGGCGGAAGTCACCACCGAAAGCCTGGTCGAGGGAGGCGAGAACAATTTCGTCCATACGCTGCCCACGGGACTCAAGCATCCCAACCTGCAACTCAAGCGCGGCGTCGCATCGACCGATTCACCATTGATCGAGTGGTGCCGCGACGTCTTCGAGATGGGATTCATCAAGCCGGTGGCGCCGCAATCGCTGATGGTGCAATTGCTTGATCAGAAGGGGGCACCGCTGCGTGGCTGGTTCTTCGGCAATGCCTGGCCCATCAAGTGGGAAGTCGCCAATCTCAGCTCCACCAAGAACGAGGTCCTCATCGAGACCATCGAACTGAGCTATACCTATTCGTTCAGGGTGATGTGAATCATGGCTATCGAGATCAAGCAACTGTCGATCCGCTCCAATGTGGTTCAGCGCGCCGTCAATGGCAACAGTGGCGACAGTGGCGAAGGCGGCGACAGTGCGGGCGGCGAGACCGGCGTGCGCGCTGCGGCCGGCACACTGGATCACAAGGCGCGCGCTGCCTTGCTGGAGGAGTGCCGCCTCATGGTCATCGAGATGCTGCGTCGTCAGGGGGAGCGCTAGATGACGGTCACCACGGGAGTCATGAAGAAACTCAGCATCGCTGCCTGCAAGGTGCGCAGTGGCGGCACCATCATTGTGGATAGCGACAAGAAGCCGTTCGAGGTGATGATCAATCCCTCCAACTTCAAGCGCCAGCTGACCATCGAATACAGCAAGCAGCAGACGCTGGGGCAATCGGCGGGCTCGCCAAAGTTTGCCGCCATTTGTCCGGAAGGGCTGAGCATGAGCAACCTGGTGCTTGATGGCACCGGCGTGGTCGCGCCGGCCACGCGCAGCGTGAACGACATGGTCAATGCCCTGCTGGCGGTGATCTATCAGTACAACGGCGAAGAGCACGAACCCAACTACGTGCGGGTGCTGTGGGGCAGCTTCATCTTCTTCGGACGGGTGGAGAACATCAACATCGACTACACCATGTTCAAGCCTAGCGGCGAACCTTTGCGCGCCAAGGTCAGCATGGGCTACACGGGCTGGATGAGCAACCAGGAGCGCGCCCTGCGTGCCAACATGAGCTCGCCCGACCTGAGTCACCTGGTCGAAGTCAGGGAGGGCGATACCTTGCCGCTGCTATGCAATCGCATCTACAAGGACCCGTCGTACTACCGAGAGATCGCACGGATCAACAATCTGAGCAACTTCCGCAAGCTTGAGCCTGGCTCGTTGCTGCGTTTTCCTCCACTGGTCTCTGCGCATGCCTGATTCTCCCAACCTCAACAGCAGTGACGTCCTGAAAGTGACCATCACCAGCGACGGCACGGCCTTGCCCTCGACGGCTGAAGTGATCTCGGTGGAAGTGTTCAAGGCGGCCAACCGCATCCCGGGCGCATGGATCACGCTGCTCGACGGCGACATGCCCAACGACGACTTCCCGATCAGCGATATCGATCTGTTTGCGCCCGGCAAGATCATCGTCATCAGCGCCGGTTATGGCGCGCAGGTGAGCCAGATCTTTTCGGGCGTGGTGGTGCGCCATGGCATTTCGATCCGCGCTGGCAACCAGGCCTGCCTGAACGTGGAATGCCGCAGCAAGGCAGTCAAGCTGACCATCGGGCGCAACAACGCCAACTATGTGGACATGAAGGACAGTGACATCATCAGTCAGTTGATCTCGCCCTGCGGCCTGAGTGCGGATGTGAAGGCAACCTCGACCCAGCACAAGGAGCTGGTGCAGTACTACAGCAGCGACTGGGACTTCATCGTCGCGCGTGCCGAGGCCAACGGCATGTTGGTCATCGCCGATGATGACGGTATCGCCGTCAAGCCCCCGCAGACCAGCGCGGCGGCGGTGCTGAGCGTGACCTATGGCACCGACCTGATGGAGTTCGAGGCCGATATCGATGCGCGGACCCAGCTCTCCAGTGTGGTCGGCGCAGCCTGGGATCCGGGCACGCAAGCAGTGGTACAGCAGACCGCCAGCCCGGCCTCGCTCTACGAACAAGGCAATCTGAGCGCGGCGACGCTGGCCGAGGTCGCCAGCCCGTCCAGCTACCGCTTGCAGACCACAGTGGCGCTGCCATCGGCCGATATCAAGAGCTGGGCCGAGGCGCGCCAGATGAAGGCGGCGCTGGCCCGGATTCGCGGACGGATGAAGTTCCAGGGCAGCGCCAGCGCCAAACCTGGGGTGATGATCGATCTGGTCGGGGTCGGCAAGCGCTTCAGCGGCAGCGTGTACATCAGTGGGGTAACGCACCGGCTGGGCGAAGGCAACTGGATCACTGAGGCCGAGTTCGGCATGGCACCCGACTGGTTCATGCAGACGCGCGGCGGCGCCGAAGAGCTGGCTGCTTCGGGCTTGCTGCCCGGCGTGGGCGGGCTGCAGATCGGGGTCGTCAAGAAGCTCGACGCGGATCCTGAAGGGCAGTACAAGATCCAGGTTGCCATTTCGGTGCTGCAAGCCAGCACCGAAGGGGTGTGGGCGCGGCTGGCCAGCTTCTATGGGTCCTCCGGCGTGGGAGCGTTCTTTATTCCCGAGATCGGCGACGAGGTGATCGTGGGCTATTTCAACAACGACCCCTCGCATCCGGTGGTGCTGGGCAGCCTCTACAGCAGCCAGCGCAAGATGCCTTATGAGCTGACCGCAGAAAACTACACCAAGGCGCTGTGGACCAAGGGCTTGCTCAAGGTGGTGTTCGATGACGAGAAAAAAGTGGTCACCATCGTCACGCCGGCCAACAATACCATCGTGCTCAGCGACGACGCCAAGTCGATCTGCCTGACCGACCAGAACAGCAACAAGATCGAGATGAGCACCAGCGGCATCCTGCTCGACAGTCCCAAGGACATCGTGCTCAATGCCAAGGGCAAGGTCACCATCACGGCAGTGCAGAACATCGAAAACACCACCCAGGCCACGCTCCAGAACAAGGGGCTCGACATCAAGAACAACGCCTCGGTATCCTTCCTGGCCAATGGCGCGGCCAGCGCCGAGCTGTCCGCCAGCGGCCAGACTACGGTCAAGGGCGCAATGGTGATGATCAACTGACGCCGCTACCAACAAGGACTTTGCCATGCCTCTTGCCGCCCGCATGACCGACATGCACACCTGCCCGATGCAGACGCCTGCTGTGCCGGCGCCGATCCCGCACGTCGGCGGCCCGATCATCGGACCATGCGTGCCGACGGTGCTCATCGGCAAGCTGCCGGCGGCAGTGCTGGGTGACAATTGCGTCTGCGTGGGACCGCCTGACAGCATCGTGATGGGGTCGTCCACCGTGATGATCAGCGGCAAGCCGGCTGCGCGCATGGGCGACACCTGCGCCCACGGCGGTAGCATCGTGATCGGCTGTCCCACCGTGCTCATCGGCGGCTAGGAGCGCACCATGTCAGGCAAGAAGAGCTTCCTTGGCGCAGGCTGGGCATTCCCGCCGTATTTCGGCAACAGTCCTGGACAGGGCAGGGTAGCCATGGTCGAAGATGACCAGGATATCCACGAGAGCCTGATGATCATCCTCTCCACCGTCCCGGGTGAACGCATCATGCAGCCCGACTTCGGCTGTGACCTCAAGATGCATGTCTTCGATGAACTCAACGAGAGCGTGGTCGCCGAGCTGCGCGACGCCATCGAGCGCGCCATCCTGTTCCACGAGCCACGGGTGAGCGTCAACCAGGTCGGCATGGCTGTCTGCGCCGAACAAGAAGGCCGCCTGGACATTCGCATCGACTACGCCATTCGCGGCACCAATACCCGCAGCAACATGGTGTATCCGTTCTATTTCCTGGAGGGTACCAATGTGTCGGACAAGTGAGCGCCCCAGCGCGCCGCTGCCACGGCACTGAGGTCGGTACGCCACAGCGATGAACAATCTCCTGATCCGGGATGGTACCAGCCAGGCGATGCGGGCCTTGCCCGCGTTGGCGCAGGGCCACTTCCTCTTGCATGAGATGTCGTTTGCCGAACTGCTGGCCATGGTGGCCGAGTTCGGGGCGCTGGTGCATTTCGCCAATGCCGACAACCGCCTGGAGGACGACTGGACGCCATTCTTCCAGGCCGACGAGACCGTGGTCATGAGCCGCATCCTGGCGCTGGATCTGGAAGACATCGCCACCCGCATGGAAGACTGGTGGCAGAGTACGCCCGAGCAGGTCGGCATCAGCGGCATTGGTGGCACGCAGCGCGACCGCCAGCCTGAACGGACACTGCTGATGCAGCCGGTGGCCAGCCTGGCCAGACATATCGATCAGTGGTATGTGGCGCTGGGACAAGCACGCAGCGATAGCGCCCTGTCGCTGCGCACGCTCATCGAGAACGTCATCTTCGAGCTGGGCACGGACAAGAACGGCGTGCTGGCCTCGCTGCTGCGGCAAGCCAATCCCTTGCCGCTGGACCCGGTCTGGACCGAGGCGCTGGCGCGCAGCGCCTATGCGTCAGCGATGATCCTGCCAGGGCCGGATAGCGGCGCTGCATTGCAGCCAGCACGTGCGCCCAGCAAAGCGGCGGTGCGTTCGGCCTTCCATGGTTTCCTCAAGGGCGTGGAGATGATCCGCAAGGAGGCACTGGCGCGGGTGCCGGCTTCGCTGCGCAGCCAACAGCATGATCCGGCCATGGCCATGCTCATCGCCTTCGTCCAGCAGTTCCAGAAGCTGCAGGGCAAGCTCAATCGTTTCACCCAGCACTACCTCGACTTCTACTACGACAAGATGCTCGGTGCCAGGCCGCTGCCGGCGCGGCCCGACCGGACCTGGCTGGTGCTGACCAAGAATCCGTCCGCGCCGCCGGTGCTGCTGCCGGCCGGGACTCCCGTCCTGGCCGGACTGGACGCCGACAGCCACGACATCGTCTATCGCGCCGTCACCGATCTGCTGGTCACCGATGCCAGCGTAGCTGCGCTGCAGACTCTGTACTTCGACCACGACCCCTACAGCGCCCCCGAACAGTTCCTGGGAGAGGATGACACCCCCTTTGGGCCACCTGCTCCGGGGCAGCGCAGCTGGCCGACCGGCGCCTGGTTCCGCGAATTGCCGGTGGTGCCGGGGGCGCGGACGCCGGCGGCGTCACCGCTGCTGGGCGCGCCCAAGGACAGCCGCCAGCGCACCACTCACGCCGATGCCCGCATCGGCTTCGCCGTTGCCAGCAAGGTGCTGTTGCTCAAGGAAGGCTTGCGCCGGATCACGCTGCATCTCCTGCTGGAAGACGATCTGCTGGCGCGCCGGCTGGACCGGCTGGGCGTAGCCATGGGCGGCGCGAGCGGGGCATCCGATGGACAAGGTAGCCAGAGGCTGGCCGATATCCGGCGCGACGATATTTTCCTCAAGGTCTTCCGGCGACTGTTCCGCATCAACATCACTGGCGAACATGGCTGGCTGCCGATCGAGGACTACCTGCCCTCCTATGACGAAGGCAGCCGGAGCCTGTCGCTGAGCATGGAACTGCTGCCCGAAGCCCCCGCCGTGGTGGCGTATTCGCAGTCCCTGCACGAAGGCGGCTTCCGCTGCACCACGCCGATGCTGCGCGTGGAAATCAATCCGGGCGCCTACCTGTATCCCTATGGACTGTTGCGCGAGTTGCGCATTGCCGGCGCCCGTATCGACGTAGAGGTGTCCGGCTATCGCGACCTGGTGTTGCACAACAACCTGGGACAGTTGAGCGCTGCCGCGCCGTTCGCGCCGTTTGGCCCCTTGCCCAAGGTCGGCAGTTTCCTGGTGGTGGGCAGCACGGAAATGGCCGGCAAGACCATCTCCTCCTTTGACGTCGAGGTGCAATGGGCCGATCTGCCGCGCGTGCCGGGAGGCTTTGCCACGCTGTACCGGGACTATGGTCTGCGCATCGGCAACAGCGATTTCCTGGCCAGCACGGCGGTGCTGGCCAAGGGCGCATGGACGCCAGCGCTAGAGAGTGAGCGGCCTACGGTGCCATTGTTTCGCAGCGAGGTCTTGCCGGGCCGTGGTGAGCGGATCGAATCGCATATCCGCTGGCGCTGCCAGCCTATCGCCCATCTGTTCGAGCCCGACGCTGGCGTGTCGGCCGATCATCCCCTGAGCTATGGACCCGGCGCCAAGAACGGCTTCTTCAAGTTCACGCTGGCCGCGCCGGGGAGCGCCTTCGGCCACGAGCGCTATCCGCATGCGCTGTCGGAGGCGCTGGTCAGCAATGCCCGCCGGGGGCGCTGGCGAGGCCAGCAGCCGATCCCGATGCCGCCTTATACGCCGATGATCGAGGCGATCTCCATCAATTACCGTGCCAGCAGCACGCTGCGCATCGAACGCCTGGGCGGAGGCGAGGACGGCAAGCACGACCGCCAGGAGCAGTTCCTGCATCTCTATCCAAGCGGCTGGGAAGCCCTGGGGCCAGGCAGCTATCCCATGGCGGCCTTGCTGCCGCGCTTCGAACGCGCCGGCAACCTTTATATCGGCCTGGACGCTGCCACCCCAGGATCAACCCTGACCTTGCTATGGCATCTGCGCGAGGATTCCTTGCCCTTGGCCGCCGACGCCGCCACGCGCGCCGGCGCACTGGGCTGGAGCTATCTGAGCCGCAACGAATGGAAACCGTTGCCGCCGTCCAGGCTGCTGGCCGACGGTACCCAGCATTTCATGACTTCGGGCATCGTCAGGCTAGCGCTGCCCCTGGATATCAGCGACGACAACAGCGTGATGCCTGCCGGGCGCTACTGGCTGCGCGTGGCTGCCGACACCGATCTGGAAAAGTATTGCAGCCTCTACCACATCGATACCCAGACCGTGGAAGTGGAACGCAGCCCCGAGGTCTCGCCGCAGGTGCCGGTGGTGCTGCCTGCCGGCAGCATCACCCGCAGCGGCCAGCCGATCCCGGGCATTCAGGGCCTGCGCCAGCCGCTGCCATCGGTGGGCGGACGCGCCCAGGAGACGCGCGAGCAACTGCGCATCCGCATGGCCGAGCGACTGCGGCACAAGAACCGCGCGGTGTCAGCAGCCGACTATGAAGCGCTGATCCTGCAGTATTTTCCCGAGGTGTTCAAGGTCAAGTGCTTCGCCAACATGGCCATCGCTGGCGGTCCTGAAGATTGCATCCGGCCCGGCCACGTGCTGGTGGTGCCATTGCCTTACTGGCCGCAGGTGCGCCAGCGGGACCAGATGCCCATGCTCAATGGCAACCTGATGACGCAGATCCGCACCTTCCTGGAGATGCTGGCCTCGCCGTGGAGCACGATTGCCGTGGACAACCCGGTGTACGAGCAGATCCAGGTGCGCTGCGCGGTGCGCTTCAGCGGGCCGATGGGCAACGGCCATTACATCAACCAGCTCAACGATGCGATCTCGGATTTCCTCACGCCCTGGCAGCATGGGCGGGGCTACCGCACCCATTTCGGCTGGCGCATCCGCCAGCACGACATCGAGGCGTTCATCGGCGAATTGCCCTACGTGCAAGGCGTGTCGGGATTTTCCATGCTACGCATTGCCTCGCCGCAGGCGCTCAAGTTCGCCCTGTTCGATACCGCCGCCGGCACGGGCCAGCAAGAGCGCTCCGACATCACTCCCTTATGCCCATGGAGCATTGCCATTCCGGCCGCGCGCCATGCCATTGTGGCCGTCGATGACCCGCAGCCCCAGCCGGCGGTGCGCACGGCGCTGAGCCGCCTGGCAATCGGTTCGAACTTCATTATTTCGAGTGACGACAATGACCAGCAAAATGATGGCGCGGCGTAACCGCGATACTCTCAAACGCAAGTTTGCCGATGGCGAGATGCCGGCAGCGTCAGCCTTTTCCGAGCTGATCGACTCGATGCTCAATATCGTCGATGAGGGCTTCGACAAGACCGCCACCGATGGCCTGAAGGTGTCGCAGCTGAACCAGGGCAAGCTGCTCAGCTTCTACCAGAACATCGATATCAAGAGTCCGATCTGGTCGGTGCAGCTCAACAGCGCCGACGGCGGCCTGGCCTTTGGCAATGACGCAAATCCGGCTGCGCTGACCTTGCGGCAGCGGGCCGTGCCGGATGGCGAGGAAGTGCCTGTGGACGCCTTCGAGCTGGATCTGAAAGGACACCTGGTGGCCGATGGCCGGCAGGGCAGGCCAGGTCTGCTGGAGGTGAAGGCCGATGGCAAATGGCACGACATCACCGGCTCGCTGGAGGGCTGCAATGCCTTCGAGATCGTCGCCGGCGTGGGCAAGCCCGGCAGCGGCAAATACGCGCTCATGCACGCCTTCGCCCTGATGACCTTCAATGGGCGTGGCGAGATCGACTATCGCCAGTCGCACTACGGCAGCAAATGCAACCGCCTGCAATTGCAGTGGGTCGCCGACACCAGCCGCGCGCGCCATGCCTACATCCTCCAGATGCGGGTGGGCTGCCCTTACGACAGCAGCCGCGACGCCGCCACGCAGACCTGGGTCAGCTATCACATGAGCATGCTCTGGTCCGACCCGCTGATGCTGGGCAGCGCCATGGATCCCACCAAGCCGAACCGGCAGGGGGCGACATGAGCGCGCAGACCGAGACCCACCCGCTGCAATCGCTGCCGCTGTCGCTGTCGGTCGTCCAGGGCCGCCTGTTGATGGGAGCGCTGGCCGAATTGCCCTTCAAGCGCGTCTTCGAACTGATCGGCAAGCTCAATGCCGGCGCGCAGGCCCCGGCAGCAGCCAGCGCCAGCCTGCGGATCAGGCTCAGCGCGGCTGAACTGGCGCTGGTGCTGGAGGCGCTGGGCCAGTTGCCCTATGTCCAGGTGCATGCATTGATCGATGAACTGCATGCGCAGGTGCGCCAGGCCAGCAGCCAGCCGCTGGCAGGCAAGAAGCGCCGGGGCCGGAGCGCGCCGTGAACGCTCCCGAACAGATCGAGAAGAACCAGCCTGACCCGGATGGGCTGGATTTCGATGCTCTGCGCAAGTCCGGCCTGACCATGCTGCAGGCGCTGGCGGGCGAGAACTGGACCGATTACAACCTGCACGATCCCGGCGTGACCATCCTGGAACAGTTGTGCTACGGACTGACCGACCTGGCCTACCGTTCCGAGTTTGCGCCCGAGGACTATCTGGCCGGATCGTTCGGCCAGATCGACTATGCACGGCATGCGCTGCATCCCGCCGACCAGATCCTGCCCAGCCAGGTGCTGACCGGGGAAGACTACCGCAAGCTGCTCTATGACAGCATTCCCGAGATCGAGGATGTCTGGGTCTCGCGCGACGATGCGCACCCTGCTGATCAAGCCAGCCAGGTGCGCGGCCTGTATCACTTCAGGCTGAAGCTGCGCGACAGCGTGCAGGACGATCTTTCCGGCCAAGAGCAGCAGGCGCTGGAACAAAGGGTGATCGCACAGGTGGTCACCACCTATCACGCCCATCGCAACCTGGGCGAGGATCTTGGCCGGGTCAGCATAATGGCCTCACGCCAGGTCTATCTGCAGGGCGACATCCAGATCCATAGCCTGCGTGACGCGGCGCTGATCTTCGCCGACATCTTCTTCCGCTGCGCCTTGCAGCTCATGTCGGGGCTGCGCATCGAACGCTATCTGGAAGCCAGCGAGGCCGGCGCGTCGCTGGCCGAGATCTTCGAGGGACCGCTGACCGTGCACGGGCGCGTGGTCGATGCCGATGGGCTGCCCGGGCCAGGCGCGGCGGTCTCGCTGGCCAAACTGATCGCGCTGGTGCAGGGCGTCGATGGCGTGACCCACGTGCAGCGCCTGTCGCTGTGCGATGAAGCAGGCCGGCCAGTGCGCCTGGACGGCGCTCAGGGCGAAGTGTTGCGGCTGCGCTTTCCCGAACCGGCACAAAGCCATCTGCTGCGCCTGCATTTCGCCAGCGGGGCCGTGGGGCATGACGCAACGGCGATGGATGAAGGCACCGGCCAACAGCGCCTGCTGCAACAGGAAAAAGACCTCGCCATGCTGGCGGAGGCACGTGAAGCCCTGCGCAAGGTACGTTTCGAATTCGATACCCTGCGCAACACCCATCAGCCACGCGAGCAGATCGTGCCGGCTCCGACCGGCGTGGCCCGGCCCTTGCGCGACTATTATTCGATCCAGCACCAGTTCCCGGCCATCTACGGCATCAACCGTTTCGGCGTGCCGGCCTCGGCCCCCCTGCACCGCAAGGTCAGCGCCCGCCAGCTGAAGGCCTACCTGTTCCTGGCCGAGCAGTTGATGGCCAACTACCTGGCCGATTTGCAGGAAATTCCCTCGCTGTTTTCGCTGGACGACCTGACCCGGACCTATTCGGCGCAAGTGCTCGACGATGAGGCCTTGCCTGGCATCGAAGCGCTCTACGCGGCAGCACCCGCGCAGATTGCCGATAAACTGGCGCGTATCGTGGCGCACGCGGACCATGCCGAACATCGGCGCAACCGCCTGCTGGACGTGCTGCTGGCCATGTACGGCGAAGACTTTTCGCAGAAGTCGCTGCGTCGCTTCAATTTCTACCAGGATCACCGCACCGCCAAGTGGGTGATGGACAACAAGCTGGCCTTCATGCGCCGCATCGTTGGCCTCAGCCGCGACCGCGCTACCGCCGTTGACCTTACCCGCGCACGCGAGCGCACTGATGGCAGCCCCAACATTGCAGGCGTACAGGCCAAGATCTGCATCCTGCTGGACTTGCCCCTGTCTGGTTCCGGTGCTGCGCTCAGCGATGGACTGCTGGGTTACCGGCTGCGCCTGGCCAGCGACGAGAAGATATCGGCCGATCACTACGCCGGCATCGCGCGCCACGTGCTGCGCCTGGCCCGGACGGAACGAGGGCCGCTGCCTGCCGCGGCTGCCCCGGATTCCCCAAATGGCCTGGATGGCCTGGATGGCCTGGAACAGCCAGGGAAGGATCAGCCCGCCTGGCACGCCATGCCGGGCGGCGCGCCGTTGCCGCAGTCGCTGCTGACCCAGGGCGTACGGCTGGACAACTACATCCTGGAGCAGAACGGCCAGCAGATCCACGTCCGTTTCCAGACGCACGATCCCCGCCTGAGCGTCGTCCGCCTGGCCAGCTATGCCGCGCTGGACGAGGCCGAAGCGCACATACAGCATCTGCGCGACTTCATCTGCCAGCTCAACCTTGCCTCTGAGGGTGTGCACCTTGTTGAACACCTGCTGTTGCGTCCGCGCGGCGCGGGCGCTGCAGCGGACGGGCCGCAGTCGGCGGGGCCGTTGCCGCAAGGCGAGGCGGCGGACTTCTATGGACACCGCATCAGCGTGATCTTTCCGGCCTGGACGGCACGCTTTGCCGATCTGGAGTTCCGCCTGCTGGCGCAGGAGACGGTCAGCCGCAACCTGCCGGCGCACCTGTTCCCGGAATTCTTCTGGCTGGATTTTGTGGCCATGCGCGACTTCGAACAGCGCCAGCGCCTGTGGCGCGAGCGGTTGCGCCACTACAGCGCTGGCGAGGACGGCCAGGCCCTGGAGCAGGCCTCGGCCAGCATGGTCAGTTTCCTGTTGCGCCAGCGTGCTGTGGCCCGTGCAGCTGGCCGCAGCCAACCGCTTTACTGGGTCTGACAGAGATGCGCGCGCCCCATCGTATCGATGAGTTCGTCTTCGACGTGCAACTGGCCGGGTCAGCAATGCCGCTGGCCCAGGCCGACGACCTGCGGGCGCTGGTGGTGGAGCAAGTCTTGCCGATGATCGATACGCTGTTCGATCAACTCGGAGGCGATGAGGTGCTCTGGCGCATCGACCGCCTGGATCTCGATGTGGGCGACGTGACAGCGGCACAATTGCCGGACCGCTTGGTCTCCAGGCTGCGCGAAGCCTTGCTGGCAGCGATGCAACAGCATGATGGCACCGCCCTTGAGGACGGGTCGTCCATCTCCCCTGGGGGCGCTGCGCGCATGGCCCAGCGCAGCGTAGTGCGGGCGCGCCGCATCGATGGCCCCTCGGCCGATCGGCTGGCCCTGCTGGACTTCCTGGCCCACGGTGCGCTGCCTCCGGATCTGCCGGGCCGTCACCCGGGAGCCGGTGACAGCGAGGTGCTGGATCAATTGCTGGAGAGAGTGCTGGCGCGCGACCCTGGGGCATTCCTACGGGCGGTGGCGGCCTCGCCCCGGCGCGAAGCCATGCTTACGCGCCTGGCGCATCAGTTTGCCTCCACCCGTCAGCAGGCCTTGCTGGCCGCCTTGCCACCCAGCGGAATGGGGGCCTGGATGAATGGGATGAACCGTCTGGAGGCCGGCCTCAAACGCGCCGGTCTCTCCAGCACAGAGGCCGATGGCGCGCGCCGCGCCGCCTGGCGGCTGGTGTTTTCGCGCGGTCTGGCACCGCAGTCCATGAGCGCAGTGGACGAGCATGACCAGGGTGCAGTCCTGCAAGCCTTGCTGGTGGCGGCCATCGAGTGGCTGGCCCAGCAACAGCGGCGTACTGTTCCAACCGTGGCGCGCAGTCTGCTGAGCGAGTTGCAAGGCCCGCCCCAGGCTGGGCCGGTAGCAAAGACGCAGGCAGAAGAGGGCAGCGACAGCACGGCCAGCACCAGTGCGGTCATGGCTGCGCTGGCAGAGGTGCTGGGCGGCGTGAGTCCGGCGGCGCAGCCTGGCAAGTCCATGTCCACGTCCGCGCCCACGTCCACTGCCGTGCCAGCGGAGCACATCATCAGCCACGCAATCGCCGAAGCGTCGGCAAGTGCGCCCACCGAGGCTGGGGCAGAGTCGCCCGAGGCCCCCTACAGCGGCGTGCAGGCCCGCATCCGTGCGGCCCTGATGCAGGACGCAGCGGCCGACGCCTACGCCCATTGGCCGCAATGGCGGGCGCAGCACCCCGAGATATTGCGCTCGGCGCTGTTGCACTATGGCGCTTATCCGGCAGTGGCGGACCGGCTTGCAGCGACCTATCCGCTGTCGCTGCTGCTGGAGGTGCTCGACCTGATCCATCCTCTCACCGCCCGGCTGACCGAGGCGGCTTGGGACGACGCTGTTCTTGCCGCCCTGGTCGCGCCGGAGCATGGACACCGCGCCTGGCGTCGGCAATGGTGGCGCAGTGCGCTGGCCAGAAGTCTGGCGCAGGCAAGTTCCTCGGATCAGCCCGCTAGCGCGTCGCAGGCAGTCGCGTCAGCAGAAGGGCAACGCGCCTTCATGCAAGCGCATTGGCTGGAGATCGCCAGCGATCTGCAGTGGCCTGAGTCCGTGCTGAGGTATCTGCGCCAAGCGGGGTGGACGTCATGGCCAGCCTTGGAGTCCGACCATGAGCGGGGGCCGTCCTTGCCAGACAGCCGGGCCACAACGACGGCTGCTGCGACCGAATCGCTGCTACCCCCTGCGCCAGCGCTGACTGCGCAGACGCATGCTCCCGCACACCCTCAGTCCGATCGCCAGGCACCGCCGCTGGCGCAGGTGCTGGCCGATATCCGGGCAGGACGTGGCCTGGTTCAGCGAGCCGGCGTCCCGCTGGCCTGGCTGCTGAGCTGGGTGACGCAGGCCGTTCCCGACGCCACCTTCCGCGAGGCGATCACACGCCATGCACAGCAATTGACGCCAGGTCCCGATCTTCAGCGTTACTACGCTCGTGTACTGGAAGCGCTGGCCCGACAACAGCCGGTGGATCTCGAACAATGCGCCGCTCCCGCCGACGATAGGATAGGGCAAGGGATAACGCAGCAACAGCTTGCCCATGAGGTGCGACCGGCCAGGACAGCCGACACCGCACTCGCTGACTATGCAACTGACCTGCAACCCGCACACCACACCCAGACGGCCCGCAGCGTTGAACAAACGGATCAGGCCGGGCCGATCGACAGCCCCCGCCATGATGACGCCCATCACCTCCAACGGTGGGCGGGACAGTTGTCAGCCGCCTTCATGCGCGCCGATCCCTCGCGCTTGTACGCGGACTGGGATGAACTCTTGCGCACGCAGGCAGAACTGATCGTCAGTGCGCTGCGCCATTATGGACGCCACGATACGCTGCTGGGAGAACTCAGCAGCACCTTCCCCGAAAGCATGCTGCGCGACATGGCCGGGCTGTTGACGCCCACGCTGGCTGCGCAATGGAACTGGCTGCTTGAAGGTGAAGGCGGGGCGGGGGCGCTTAGCGGATCAATGCCCGCCAGCGTGGAGATCGCAAGCCCCCATCCTGCGGCGCTGGCGCAGTGGCGTCGGCGGCTGTGGCGGGCGATCCTGCAGTATGGCCTGTCGTTATCATCCGGGCAGGACAGGCTTGAGGAGGATGCCCCCGCCATTACAGCGGCTCGCGCCGCCTGGAGCGAATTCATGGCTAGGCTGCAAGGTCAGGCCGACATGGTCAGCCAGCCGTGGCAACGCCAGCGTCTGGCGCAATGGGCAAGCCATGTCGAACAGGCAGCGGCAGTGGTCGAAACGCCCGTCGCCGTCACGCCGCAAATGCATGCTCCGGCTTCCTCGGTGCAACCAGTCAAGGCGTTGCAGCTCACCGCCCTGGCCCTGGCGGTGGAGGTGGAGCGCGTGCTCGCCTCAGCGGCCAGCGATCCGTTGGCAATGCCGCCGACGCTTTCCTCAGTGTCGTCCCAGGGCGTGACAACACCGGTATCGCCGGCGCTGCGTGCTGGCTGGCGCGCCCGCCTGAGCCTGTTGTCGGCGGATACCCGCTGGCTGCACGGGCCTTGGAACGCAGCGGCGTTGCAGGCGCTGGTGCTGGCTCACTTGCATGCAGGCCAGAGCCATGATGATCAGGGGGAGGGCGCTGATGCCGCTCCCTCTCCCTCGCTAGCGGATCTACAGCGACGCATGGACTTCTTTGCCACTCTGCTGCGCCAGGAACCAGGCGCGCTTGCTCCGCCGATGGCATCAGACACGCACACTACCTCAGCCGACATGCAAGCCCGGCAGGCCGCATCCGAGGCCGCTGCGCCTGGCTCGACGCCAGCTGGCCAGACACCACCGGCATCGGCATCGCTCCGCCCGGACCACGCTTCCGGCCTGCCACGCCAGCGCTATTGGCGGCAGATCCTGCAAGCCTTGCTGGCCGACCAGCCCCTGGATCTGGAGGAGATTGTGACCAGTAGCCATGCCGCCGAACCGGGGCTGGCCGAGCATGCGGATACCGTGGTGTTGAGCGAGCCAGTCACGTCCTATCCCGACACCTCTTCCTTATCGACCGAGGCTGCTATGTCCGATACCGATACCGTTGCCGACCATCTCGCCTACCTGCAGCGCGCCGATTTCTCGCCAGCCAGCAAGCCGCCCGCGTACTGGCTGAGCTGGCTGCAACGCGCCATCGCAGCGCCCGTGCCGGCCGTGGCCGCTGAACTTGCGAAGGCGCTGTCTCGCCTGTCCCGCCACGGTCCCGCCGTACAGGCCTTGCTGGAGTGGCTGCCATCGGGCCTCTGGCGCGCCCTGACAGCGCTGTCGCCCCGGCCAGCGGCGCAGGTGCGGCATGGGCTGGCGGTGGCCAACGATGTCGCCGATGTCTATGCGCAAGCGGCTGGCGTGGGAGAGACCGCCATGCGCACCAGCGTACGGCGCTTTCTGCTGCCCTGGCTGTTCCAGGCAGAAAGAGGGTTCGCGCTGACGGACTTCTGCGGCGCGCTGGTGGCAGCGCTTGGGCAGGAACTGGGCGGGACGCCAGCCGGGCTGGCTGAGCGCTTGCAGCGCCAGATGGGAGTGTCGCTGGCCACGGCAGGTACCGGGCAAGACGGCGCAAAGGCGGCAGAGACTTTCGCAGAGGCCGCGCCGGTCGATTTCCCGGTTGATGGCATGTCCGTTTCCAATGCCGGCATGGTGTTGCTGTGGCCCTTCATCGGCAGAGCCTGGGAGCACCTGGAACTGACCAGCGAAGGCCGCTTCCATGATGATCAGGCTGCGCAGCGTGCGGTCTGGCTGTTGCAGTACGCCGTGTTCGGCCATATGGACTTCCCCGAATACCATCTGCCGCTGAACAAGCTGCTCAGCGGGATGCCGCCCGGTGCAACCCTGGCCACCACCATCGAAGTCAGCCCCGCCGAGCATGAGCTGGTTGCGCAATTGCTGAGCGTGGTGATCAGCCACTGGAACGCGCTGGGCAGTACCTCCGTGGCAGGCCTGCGCGAAACCTTCCTGCAGCGCGACGCACGCCTGTCACGCAAGGAAGACGGCTGGCACCTGCACATTCGCGCCAGAACCTTTGACATGCTGCTGGATCGCCTGCCTTGGAGCATCGGGACGATCCGCTTTCCATGGATGCAGGAAGCGCTATGGGTGCACTGGCGATGAAGGACACGATGATGGATACGACGAGCGATACGATGATGCAGGCCAATGCGCATTCCCTGGAACGCGAGATCGCCTGGTTCGGCGCGGTCCTGGAGACGCGCTTCCATGCCTATTTCATGCATGAGGGCGGGCCACATGACATCCATGCGCATGCGCCGCCTGACATTGCCGACGATCCCTCGCTGTTTGCCGCAGCCTTGCGTGAACACGCGCTCGGTTTCGATGCGCGTCTGGTGCTGATACTGGCCTTGCTGCCGCATGTGCGTCCGCAGGCGCTGGATTTGCTGTTCACCCACAACAAGAACATCGAGCGTTCCTATACCGAATTCGGCGGCTGGAAAGGCAAGCAGCACAGCGGCATCCTGCCCACCTGCGAGACCGCCCTGTTCCTGCTGACGGGCGACGATCTAGCGCGGCGCTTCGAGGTCATGCAATTGTTCGACCCCGAGCACCTCTTTACCCGCCAGGCCATCCTCAGCCTGGCGGAGGTGGAAGCGGGGGAGCCGGCGGCATCGGCGCTGCTGCAGGTGGAGAGCGATTTCCTCGATGCCTGCACCTCGGGCCGCAAGCACAAACCAAACTACAGCAGCGGCTTTCCGGCTCGGTGCATCTCCACCCGGCTGCAATGGCATGACCTGGTGCTGGCTCCTGAGGTCCATGAAGAAATCGACGCCATCAAGCTCTGGCTGGCCGAAGGCATCGGCGTCATGCGGCGCTGGGGGCTGGAACGCAACGTCAAGCCCGGCTACCGCAGCCTCTTCTACGGGCCGCCTGGCACCGGCAAGACGCTGACGGCGACGCTGCTGGGCAAGGAAGCGCAGGTCGATGTCTATCGCATCGATCTCTCCAAGATCGTTTCCAAATATATCGGCGAGACCGAAAAGAACATGGCCAACGTCTTCGACCAGGCCCAGCACAAGAATTGGATCCTGTTCTTTGACGAAGCCGATGCGCTGTTTGGCAAGCGCACCGAAGGCAGCAGTTCCAACGACCGTCATGCCAATCAGGAAGTGGCTTATCTCCTGCAACGCATCGAGGATTTCCCCGGCGTGGTGATCCTGGCCAGCAACCTGAAGGACAACATCGACGAAGCTTTTTCACGGCGTTTCCAGAGCGCCATCTACTTTCCCATCCCGGACGGACTGCAACGCCGCCGCCTGTGGGAAAACCTCTTCCCCGGACGGCGGCATCTGGCCGACGACGTCGATCTGGACCGTCTGGCCGAAGACAACATCCTGGCCGGCGGCGCCTTGCTCAACGTGGCTAGCCACGCCGCCATGCGCGCCGAGAGGGAAGGGCGCAAGACGATCTGCCAGGATGACCTGTTGCGCGGGGTCAGGAAAGAATTCATCAAGGAAGGACGAGCGATCTGACATGAACACGTCTGCGAGACCCACGGATGCCAGGCCCGCGAGCTGGCCGGCCAAGCTGAGAACCCTGACTGCACTGATCACGCGCAAGGCGGTGCTGGCGCTGTGCCTGTGCGCAGGCTCCAATGCACCGGCAGCAAACGCGCCGGCAGCGCCTGCCGAGGCAGCGGTAGCGCCTGCTCCAGCCGCTTCAGCGCCGCCGCTCGTCGCTACGCCAGCCGCCGCTTCAGCGACGCCAGTGACAACGGCTGCACCGGTTGCGCCGGTTGCATCAGTTGCACCCGCCGAAGCCAATACGCCAGCGACCACTGCTGTTACGCCGACCGCAAAACCGGCGCTCAAGGCACCAGCAAAGGCAAAAGCCGCAGACACGGCCAGTGCGCCGGCAATGACCAAGACAGTCCAGCCGCAAGTCCAGGCATCTTCCTCGTACTGGGAGAGCAGTGACGGACTGATGTCGCCCCAGGCCGCCCAGCGCATCATCAGCAACGTTGTGGTGCAGTCGCCTGACGCCGATCCGGCTGCGCGCGTGCTGTTGTCGCAGAACGTACTCAACAAGTTCACCCCGGCGCTGCGCCGGCGCATCCAGCAGGCGCTGCTGGAAATCTATGCGGAAGACCCGGCCTACATGGAGGCCTATCGCGAGGTCACGACGCCCTTGTCGGACAACATCGTCGGTCCGATCACCTTGTCCTGGCTGAACCGTTTCTGGTTCGAGTTCAAGATGGCCCCCAGCGGCAACCTCAGTGACGCATCGGTGGCAGCGTTGCTGCGCTTTGCCGCCATCGTCAAGGCGCATCCGGAGTGGAAGGCCGATCTGATCAGCGCCGACCTGGGCCGCTGGATCGATCGCTTCGAGCGCGAGGACAAGGCGCGCTACTACCAGATACGCCTGGGCGGCAGCGACGAACAGATCCTGGCCATGCTGCAGCTATACCATTACGAGACTGACAGCAATCGTTCTCCCGGCCCCGATCCCGACCGTGCGCCGCTGAGCATCTTCAGCTACAGCCTGACAGCGGATGACTTCAAGCTGCTGGCAGCCAAGGCCAAGGTGCTGGCCAAGCTGTCTGCCTTGCAGGACGTGGTATATCTGAACGAGCCCCTGTTCGACGCCGCCGTGGTCGATGCCTTGAAGGAGCTCGGTCCAGACGCCCAAAGCTACCTGCCCATGGCGCGCATGGCCGCGCTCCAGCAGAGCTACCACCTGACGTTGGACAACCTGCAGCAATTGCGCGAGAACGGTGTCCCAGAAGATATCCTGGCGGCGCTGGAAGCCTTGACGGCGACCACCTATCCTAACCAGGCTGCCTTTTCCGAGGCAGTGCTGGACGCCACGCCATCGGTGAAGAGCCCCATCGACCTGCACATGGGCGCGATCATCGACGCCGCCGATACCAGCAACATCTACATCCTCAGCCCGCGGGCGCTGGCCGAACTTGGCGCGAACCGCCGCAACGAGGCCGTGCCGCCGGTGATCCTGGACATGCTCAAGGGCCTGCAGGGCCTGGAATATGCCAACCAGTGGCTGTTCGACAAAGCGGTCATGGCGCGCCTGCGCCAGGGCATTGGCGCTTGCCCGGGGGGCATGCCGGGCAACGCCGCCCTGACGCGCAAGATCTCCAGCGAGCAGATGGAACAACTCGGCCGCGCCATCGCCGATCCGACCTTGTTTGCGCAACTGGAGAAGCTCTGGAAGCAGACCTCCTGCAGCAGGATCGATCAGTTGACCATGCCGCAGCAGATCGAGGCGCTGTACATCCCGTTCCGCGCTTCCATCCGTGCCACCGCCCGCAAGCGCCCGGCCTATGACCCGTCGCGACAGGTCAACTGGAACGGCAATGGCTGCGGCTGCGTGCTCGACGACCTCAATGGCGATGTGTACGGCATCTATCCGTTCTGGCATGCGGGCAAGCCGGAGCAGGTCGATTTCAGCATCTTGTCGCGCATCGGCTATTACGGCGCTAGCTTCGATGACACCGGCACGTTGCGGCAGGCCAATGATGGCCGTGACTTCGTGCGCGCCATCGAGAACGGCAACGAATTCGTCCGAGTCGCGCGGCGGCACCAGACCGCTATCGACTGGATCATACAGCGCAGCGACTGGCGCTCCTGGAGCAGGATGGACAAGGGTGCCAAGGACACGGTGTTGCGGCAGCTGTCGTCGAGCATCGTGCAATTGATGTCGCTCCAGCTACAGCGGCTGGGGCCGCGCCTGTCCAGCCAATTGCCGCGATGGGCCAGCTTCAGCCCGGCCAACCGCGATGGCGTCACGCTGTTCTTCGACGGCTATCCGGACGACGATGTATCAGTAGCGGCCTTCTACCATTTCATCCGCGAATTGCGGCAACGTCTGCAGGCCGTCGGCGTGGGTGACAGCGTCAACGTGATGATGCGCCATCATGCCATGGGCAAGGGCGTCTATAGCTTCGACAATCTGTCCGAGATGATCCAACTGGCGGCCAAGGAGCAAGGCAGCTCCGTGCAGGACAGACAGGAACTGCGCAACCGCAAGCTCTTGCCGCGCCTGCTGGTGCTGCTGGAAGAAGAGACCACCGACAGCAAGAAGCAGTTGCGCCTGCGTGCGGAGAGCGCCTTGCACGGGGAAGATCGCGCCCAGTTGCTGCGGCGCGTGGTGCCGGTGATCACCTTCGACAACGATAACTGGCAGCAGCTGGAAGACGACATCATCTACTTCAAGGACAACTTCGGCGGCATCGGTTTCTGGACCATGCCCGTCATCCCGCCAGGACCGCCACCGGCGGAAGTCTCGGCCAAGAACGAGATGGTAGCGTCGCTGCGCGCCCAGCTAGCCCCGGGCAAGGTGCTCGATTGCGTGCAGACGCGCGACATCAGCACGTGCATCGGCGACTACTACCAGGCTGAGCCGGGCGCAACCGCCTCGCCAGTCTGCAAGACCGTGTGCGAGAACCTGATCGTCTTTCGCAGCTCCACGCTGCTGTCGTTCTTGATGCTGCTGGGATGCGCCGTGGCGTATTACTGCTCGTGCCGCTGGAGAGAGGTGATGGCGCGCTATCGCCATCTCCCTGCGGTGGCGCTGTTTGTGCTGCTGTTCGTGCTGTGGCTGACACTGCTGTTCTGCGATCCTTTCCTGCACTGGCTGGCCAGTGGCTACATGATTCCGATCTTCCTGGTGCTGTTGCTTGTCGCCCTGGTGGTCTGGTATCAGTATCAGTTGAAGCAGAAGGATGAGCAGCCTTAGCCTTGCCCTTGATGCAGGCTGGTGCGGGGGAGGGCGGCGCTAAGCGCCGCCCTGGGCAGCTTAGGGGGCCTTGATCTTGATGCGTTTTGTACCGCGCGTTTCCCCAAACTCGCCGACCGTTGGTTTGCCACTGCCTTTCCACTGGTCGCGCAATACCGCTTTGATATCTTCGTTGGGGATCCCGTAGGCACCCGCGAACCAATCCTTCCAGGTGACCCACAGGTTCTGGAACGTGATGGTCAGTATCGGGCTGGCTTCTACCGCCTCATCGGCTTTAACCTCGAAGGTCGTATGATCGGTAATGGTGTCCTGCTGCTCTCTGACCCAGACAAAGCGAGCACCTTCGCCGGCCAGTTTGGTGATTGCATCGAAGCGCTGATCAGTATCGCCAGCGGCGTGCTCGGAAAGTTTGGCGTCTCCAGTAGTCTCGTGCTGCCGCTTGTATTCTGCGACTTTGTTCTCGGAGGGCTTGTTCTTTGTTGACATCGTGGCCGTCATGCTTACGCCGCCGGCGGTAGTGCCTTCTTCGATCTTGCTGACGTAGCCATCGTAGCCGTAGGTATGCTGGTACTGTAACTTGAGCGTCTTGTCCTCTGGCAGGGTGGCGGTGGTCAGATGCGCGAACGGATCGAGCGCTTTTTCAGTGGCCAAACCGCGCGTGGCCGTTTTGGGAGAATAGAAATAGCCGTTTGGCCTCTTCCCGACCTTGCCTTGGAATTGCGCGTCGCCAGGGGGCGCGAAGGTCTTCGCCTTGTCTACCAGCCCGTTGGCGATGCCCGCTGCCCGTACCGCTACCTTGGTCAGGGCATCGCCCTGGTCTGCAGCGGCCACGACCGTGTTGTCGTGGTAAACCTTTGCCGCTGGATGGTCATAGTCGTCGTCTTTGATGCTCTGCACATCGGCGCTTTCGGTCAGGCCGAGCGCTCCATGGTCGCCGGTTTGCGTCAGCGTCTGGCGCTGCGCCACGCCAGACGAACCGGTCGTCGTCAGCGCGCGCCGCTGCGTTGTCTGGCCGGCAGCCTGGGCGCGCGCGCCCATCACATCGGCCTCTTGCTCCAGCGCCCGGTCATCGTTGATCGATACGCCGGCCTTCATCTGCATGGTCGGTTGAACGCGGCCTTGAGCTTGTTGCACGACGTGCCAGGCCTCATGCGGCAAATGGCGCTCCTGCCCCGCAGCGAGGTGAATGTCGCTGCCCTGTGCGAAGGCATGGGCATTGAGCTGCGCCGGTTGCGGCGAGTTGTAGTGGACATTCACATGCGCCATGCTCATGCCAGACAGCGACTCGATGCCTGCCTGCAACTGGGCCGGCAGGGCGTTGCTGCGGGTCGGGCTGGCGCTGTCATGGGCGACGCGTTGCGCCGGAGCAGTCTCTTCATCCTCCACCCGCTGCGCCGCCTGGGCAGCGGCAGCCCCGATGGCCATGCGCTGCCCGACATTGGCTGTGTGGGCGGGATTGTGCGGGGCGTCGGTCAACTGCTCCTCATCCTTGAAGGCAAGCTGGACCGGATTGTTCTGCGCCAGTTGCATCAGTTGCCGCATCCGGCCACGCTCAGGACGGTTGTCCTCCATGGCCTGAACGGTGGCGGAGGCAGTGGTGACGGGCCGACTGACTTCGTGAGCGCTGGTCTTCTTGTGCTGGAGCGACGTTTTCATCGTAGGCAACCTCAAGGGTTCGGCAACAGATGGCGTGTGAGTGAATGACTCAGGACTACAATTATCAGCGAAATGATAGTGCAATTAGGGCAGGAATGGTCGATCCAGGCAGCAGGAATCTCTAATCATTCCAGCCCCGCGCCGCCATGCCAGGGGCAGAGGCAGAGGCAGTCCAATTAGATCGTCAGGCGGTCTCGTCCTCGGTTTCTAAAAACTAACAAAAAGCGATGCAATGGACGAGGACCACTGATTGAGCTAGTGTGGCGACAAGCTCGTGTTGAAACCCGAAATCCGAGGAAATGATGACTACCGCGACCCATGTGCATTCAGACAACATCAGCAAGACCGAGCAGAATGACCGGCGCGCAGCGCAGTTAGCGCCGATAAGCGGATTCAGTGGATTTACCGATGGCCGGCCGCAGATGCAGCGGCAGAGCAATCTCCAGGCGATGATGCAGGCCAGCCCCCGGAGCATCCAACTGGCGGCGGTGCGCGCAGCGATTCCGGCGCTTCATTCTGGCGCGGTGGCGCAGTTGACTGCGGTCACCCAGGACATGGGCAACGCCGCCGGCGGCCTCACCAGTGACAAGAAGATCCAGACCAAGAACCAGGGCGAGGCCTGGTTCCGTTTCAAGAAAGACGACCTGGTGATCGAATCCTTTTCCGACAACAAGACCACGCAGACGCCCAAAGGCAATTCGCCCGTGGACCGGAGCGTGGAGCTTACCGAGGATGCCGTTATCGGCGATGAGGAGATTGGCAACATGACCCGCGCCAAGCATTTCGGCGCGGGCGATCGCGTAGGTGGAATCACGCCCGCGTATCGCAAGGGAAAATGGACGTGGCACCACAAGCAGCAACCCTACGAGATGGAATTGGTGGACATGGCGGTCCACAAGTCATTTGGCCACCATGGCGGCTTCTCGCAGTGGCAGGAAGGCGCGGAAGACGAGCAATGAGGCAGGACGCCAGCCCCGCTGTTTCTGCATCAGAGGGGCCGAAGCGTACAGATTGCCGGAAGGCGCAGGACCAGAAGCCCGGCTGCGAGCGATCACGTCCTAGCTGGAGCGCCGGCCCTCGATCAGGCACTTCACCAGCTGGGTGCGATTGCTGACGTTGAGCTTCTTGAAGATCTTGGTGATGTGGGTGCGCACGGTCGAGAATTCGATATGCAGTTCGCGTGCGATTTCCTTGTCCGACAAGCCCCGGCAGATGCACTGCGCCAGATGACTTTCGCGCTCGGACAGGCGCGCCAGCGTGGTCAGTTCCCCGGCGGCGCTGATCGGTGCGCTCGCCGGTCGCGCACGGGTGCGCTGCAAGGCCAGCGTAAAGGCTGGCTGGATCAGGGCCAGTAGCTGCAATGCCGCCTGGTGGAAATTTTCCTTGCGGGTGCCGCGCCAGATGCGGATGTCGCCGATGTTGCGGAGGCCATCGTAGGCGAACATGTTGATGCCAAATCGCAAGCCGTCGCGCGCCAGAAAGTCATTGAAGAACTCAGTACGCTGCAGATGCTCCATGGGCATGACCTGGGTGACCAGCGTCGGCACGCCCAGGCGCTGCAGCTTGAGGGTGATGGGATCGCAATACTGGTAGTAGCGTTCGTAGTTGACCAGGTTGGCGGGGTCCATGTTGACCGAGACGCGATCGCCGAAACAGCGCTTGTCGTCATCCCACGTGTAAGAGGCGAAATAATCGGCATCCAGCAGCCTCAATAGCGGCATGGAGACGAACTCCCTCACTTCATGGCTGGAGCTGCAGGTATTGAGTCCCCACATGATCTGCTCTAGCAATTGCAATTTTTCGTTTGAGATGTACATGAGTCGCGTCCTCCAAAACACGTCGGTCATGCCTTGCCAGCCCGGACTGCACCATTAAAAAACACGCCATGGGCGAAATGCACCTCTACGAGGCTGCCGCATGCCGGCAACTGATATCCGGGCAGGCAGCATGGTCCATTGAAGGCTTCTGGCGGGCTAATGAGCGCCGTTGAAGCAAGTTGCATTCCACGCATTTTCGTGATGGCTTGACCGGAGAGGGATGTTCTCCGCGCAACTTGTCATCGATATCATCGCAGCGCAGGTTGGCGTCTGCTGCGATGCTGCCTCCAGCTTATAAATTATTTATATCTTTTTTAAGATTGTTTCGCGCCACCCGGTCAGCTGGTGCGAGCGCTGCCGATCGCTCGAATGCAACGATCACATGGCGACTCATGCTACCCACTTTGCATTTCCTGCGCAATGGCGAGCGCTCCGGCCACCACCCTGAAAGCCTTTTGTCAGCTGGCTTTGCGCGATGCAGCAGGGTGCTGTGACGAGAGCGAAGCGTCGCCGCCGCCTGCGATTTTACGCCTCGTCGAAGTTCGCCCCATCCTCATTCTTGTGGATATTCGGGGCCGACATGCTGACTTATTCTCCATCGCAACCGCTGATCTGTTTCCGGGGAACCGATGACGATTCCCCGGTCGGATCGTGGCCGCCACCGCGCCCGCCTGCCCCTGCTGCCGCTGAACGCAGGGGAGCGCATGCGCATGGACATCGACTCGGCAAGTTGCCGCCAACCAATGGATGAAAAAGGGGAGTGTAGTGATGCGCAACATAATGTGGAAAGGCATGCTCTGTGCGGGCATGGTTCTGATGTCCCCCGCCGTACTGGCGGTGGAGGGCGGCGGCGGTAGCACGCCCAATGCCGCTGATGGCTTCATGGCCGGTGCGTTGCCGCCGCCAGGCACCTATGGCCTGGCTTTCCTGAACAGCTATCGCGGCGACCGCTTCAACGATGGCAACGGGAATTCCTCGGTGCCGGGTTTCAGCGTCAAGGCCAATGTGGCAGCGCTGAAGGTGGTCCACATGACCAACACCGCCGTCTATGGTGGCTTGCTAGGCTTCTACGGCGCACTGCCGCTGGTCGATCAGACCGTGCAGGCCGCCGGACGCAGCGACAGCCGCACTGGCCTGGGCGACCTCGAAGTCGGCTCGCTGGTGGCCTGGCACAAGGATGACTGGCATTGGTATGGGCTGGTGGCGCTGGTGGCGCCGACCGGTCTTTACAACAAGGACAGGCTGGCCAACATCGGCTCCAACTATACGACGCTACGGCCGCAATTCGGCTGGACCTACGCGCCAGCCAACGGCCTGGATATCTCCAGCCGCTTCACCTACAGCTTCAACACCCGCAACAACGCCACCAACTACACCTCGGGCCAGTATTTCGAGGCGGACTACAACATTGGCTATGCCTTTACGCCCAACTTCAAGGCGGGCCTGCAAGGCTATTACTTCCAGCAGGTCACCAACGACGTCCAGAACGGCGTGAAGGTCGGCAGCGACGGCAACAAAGGGCGCGCGCTGGGAATAGGGCCAGGACTGTTCTATCAGGGAAGCTTCGCCTCCCTGGAAGTCAAGTACCTCACCGAAACCATGGTGGAGAACCGCGTGCAGGGCAAGAGCCTGTGGTTCAAGAGCGTCTTCAAGTTCTGACCAGGCTCGCCTGCATGGCTCTTGCAGGCGGCTTTTCAACTCTCAATGGATGAAACATGGATCTGCTGGAAATGACTCTGATCGAGGCCAGGCGAGGGCTGTCCGAGCGGCGCTTCTCATGTCTGGAATATGTCGATGCCCTGATTGCCGAGACCGAGGCGCAGGCGCATCTTAACTGCTATCTGCAGCGTGATCCCGAGCAATTGCGCAACCAGGCGCGGGCGCTGGATGAGCGCGGCGGCGACGGCCTGCTGCGGGGGATTCCGGTTGCCGTCAAGGACAACGTCGATGTCGCCGGCATCGCCTGTACCGCCGGCACAGCGGCACTGCGCGGCAATGTGCCGCAGCGCCACGCCGCTGTGGTGGAGCATCTGTTCGGCGCCGGCGCACTGCATGCCGGCAAGGCCAACATGCATGAGCTGGCCTTTGGCATCACCAGTAACAATGGCATGTTCGGACCCTGTCGCAATCCCTACGATGGCGCGCTCATCGCCGGTGGCAGCAGCGGCGGTTGCGGTGCGCTGCTGGCGGCCCGGCTGGCCCCCGCAGCAGTAGGAACCGACACTGGTGGCTCGGTCCGTATCCCGGCGGCATTGTGCGGCGTAGTCGGATTGCGCCCGACCAGCGGGCGCTATTCCCAGCAGGGGGTGGTGCCGATTTCCCATACCCGCGACACGCCGGGGCCGATGGCGCGCAGCGTGGCCGATGTGGCGCTGCTGGACCAGGTCATGGCTGGCGGAGGCCAGTACCAGTCGCTTCAACCGTTGCAGCCGCTGCCATTGCGCGGATTACGGTTGGGCGTGTTGCGCAATCCCTCCTGGCAGGGACTGGAAGAAGGCGTCCAGACTATTGCCGGCGCGGCCCTTGCGCAGCTGCGGGAGGCCGGTGTCGAACTGGTCGAGGTTGACCTGCCTACACTGGCGCCGCTCTGCCATGCGGCAGGGTTGACCATCGTGCTGCATGAGTTCATGCCCGATCTGGCCGCCTATCTGCAGGCCGGCGACGCCCGCCACGCACTCATGCAAGTGCTGGCCGAGGTCGGCAGTCCCGATGTGGCGCACATCATCCAGGCCGTGTTGGAGCAACCCGTGCCGGAGCACGCCTATTGGCAGGCGCTGGAACAGCGCCAGGTGATGCAGGCGTTGTATCGCGACTGTTTTCATAGCCACGGCGTCGATGCGCTGATCTTTCCGACCACACCGCTGACGGCGCGCCCGCTCGGCGAGGACGAGACCGTGGCACTGCGTGGGGAACGGGTGCCGACTTTCCCCGCCTTCACGCGCAACGCCGATGGCGCCAGCATCGCCGGACTGCCCAGCATCAGCATTCCTGCGGGGCTGTCAGACCAGGGCCTGCCGGTCGGGCTGGAGCTGGATGGCCCGGCAGGTGGCGACCGCAGGTTGCTGCAGGTCGCGGCCAGCCTGGAGGCAGTGCTTGGCTTTGCTTCACGTCCGCCACGTCCGCGCCACCTAGATGGCTGAGACGGCAGCGGTCGGACTTCCATTCCCCTTTCTTATCGGAGACGCATCATGCAACGACGCACCTTCCTTGGCAGCGCCATCCTCTCACTGGCCGGCAACGCCGCTGCAACTGCCGCCAGCAGTGGTTTGGCGCTGTTGGGCGCACTGGCCAGTTCAGCGGCGCAAGCCGCCGACGTCATCAGGATAGGCGCCATGATCCCCGCCAGCGGACCGGCCGGACTCTTCGGCCCCTCCAGCAGGAATTGCTGCCTGCTGGCGCAGGATGACATCAATGCCCGTGGCGGCATTCTCGGACGCAAGATCGAAGTGCTCTTCGGGGATGCCGGCGCAGGTCCGGAGGCCGCTACCCAGACCGCACTCAAGCTGTGGAAGGGCGCTGGAGTGCAAGCCTTCGTCGGCATGCATGACAGCGCCGTGCGGGGCGCGCTGACCACCATGCTGCGCGGCCAGCTGCCGTATTTCTACACGCCCACCTATGAGGGGGGCGAGTGTTCGCCTGGGCTCTACATCAACGGCGAGACGCCTGCCCAGCAGCTGGCTCCGGTGATTCCCTGGATCAGCCAGCAGCGCAAGCTCAAGCGCTGGTATCTGATCGGCAACGACTACAGCTGGCCGCGCCAGACCAATGCCGTTGCCAAGAGCTACATCGCCAGTAGCGGCGGCAGCGTAGTGGGGGAGGAGTATGTGCCGTTCTCGGTCGATAACTTCGATGCCAGCCTGGCCAAGCTGCGCGCCAGCGATGCCGATGCGGTGCTGATCACGCTGGTGGGCGGTGCCTCGGTAAGCTTCAATCGCGCCTTTGCCGGACTCGGATTGGCAGCGGGCATCACGCGCCTGGGTACGCTGATCGAAGAGAACACCCTGGCCGGCATCGGCTTGCAGAACGCTGACAACCTGTATAGCTCGGCGGGCTATTTTGCCTCGTTGCAGACGCAACCGGCCAAAGCCTTCGCTGCGCGCTATTACGCACGTTTCAAGAGCGCCGATGCGCAGCTCAACAGTCTGGCCGAATCCTGCTACGAGGGTTTTCTGATGTTCGAAGAACTGGCCAGGCGCGCCGGCAAGATCAGCGTGCCAGCCTTCAATGCGGTCAGCGAAGGCGCACGCTACGAAGGTCCACGCGGGACGGTGGAGATGCGCCAGCGACATGTGGTCGAAGACATCCTGGTGGCGCGTGCCGGCAGCAGCGGTTTCGAGATCGTCAAGACCTTCCCCGGCATCGGGGCCGCCCAGAGCTGCAAGGCCTGACTGACCGGACCTGCAATCATCGTGACGGGGGAAAGATGAGTACGAGTGTGCTGATGACGCTGGCGCTGGACCTGGGCTATGCGCTGGCCATCCTGGCGCTGACCGCGCTGGGGCTGGGCATCGTGTTCGGTCTGCTGGGGGTGATGAACATGGCGCATGGCGAGTTCGTCATGCTGGGCGCGTACTGCGTGGTCTTCGCGCAGCAGCATGGCCTGCCGCCTCTGACGGCCTTGCCGCTGGCCATCCTGGTGTGCGGTGCGGCAGGATGGGTGGTGGAGCGCTATCTGATCCGCGCGCTCTACAGCCGGCCGTTCGACACCTTGCTGGCGACCTGGGGGCTGTCCATCGTCATCCGCGAAGTCGTCAAGGCCTGCTTCGGCGCGGGCTACCAGAACGTTGCATTGCGTGCCGCCGAGCCGCTGCAACTGGGGACGCTGGCGTATCCGCTGTACCGCCTGGAACTGATGATCATCGTCTTTCTGGGGCTGCTGGCGCTGGGCCTGTGGTTCCGTCACAGCCAGGTCGGTGCGCGTATCCGGGCGATGACGAGCAACCCGGTGCTGGCCCGCGCCGTGGGCGTGAACACTACGCGCCTGGCCAATCTCAGCTTTACGGCCGGCGTAGTGCTGGCGGGCGTGTGCGGAGTCATGCTAGCCCCCCTGGTGCGCATCGAACCCTACATTGGGCTGGACTATCTGCTCAATGCCTTCTTCGTGCTCATCGTGGGCGGCTTCGGAAGCCTTGCAGGCTTGCTGGCCGGCACTGGCATCATCGGCGCCACCCAGAGCCTCACCGCCAACCTGCTGGATCAGACCGCTGGCTATGCCGCCGTGCTGATCGTGTCGATACTCTTTCTCTGGATCCGCCCCAATGGTCTCATCACACGCCGTTAAGCGGCTCGGCGCAGTGCTGCTCAGTGCAACGGTGCTGCTGGCGCCCACCCTGGTGGGTGACTTCGGTGCCTATCAGATTGCGCTGTACCTGCTGTTGGGCATTGTCACGCAAAGCGTGGCGCTGTGCTGGGGCGGCGCCGGCTTCCTGAGCTTGGGACAGGCCGTCTTTTTCGGACTGGGCGCGTATCTGTCCGGCGCTTTGCTGCGCGCTTCGATCGCGCAGCCGCTGATGTTGCTGTTGCTGCCGCTGTGCCTGCTGGCACCGGCTGCGCTAGCCTACCTGATGGCACGTGCGGTCTTCGCCAGGAAGGTGGCCAACGGCGCTTTCTTTTCCCTCATCACGCTGGCGCTGGCGATGCTGGCAAGCCTCCTGGCGAATCGGCTCAGCGGCCTTACCGGCGGTTTCAACGGCATGATCGACATTCCCGATCTGCCCGGCACCGACCGTTACGCAACGCTGTACTACGTCATCGCCCTGACCGCGCTGGCCAGCACCTGGCTGTTCTGTGGTCTGCTGCGCTCGCCGCTGGGCGTGCTGTGGAGCGCCATCCAGCAGAACGAGGAGCGATTGCAGTTCTTCGGTTTCGATACCGGCAAGCTCAAGGCAGTGGCCTTTGCCATCGGCGCTGCTGCCTCGGGACTGGCCGGGCTGCTGTACGCACCGCATCAGGGCATCGTCACGCCCAGCGCAATCGGCATCGGCCTGTCCACGCAGTTCGTGATCTGGGCCGCCATCGGAGGACGGCGCAGTCCGGTCGGCGCTCTGGCGGGGGCCGTGCTGGTGGGTCTGGTGTCGGCCACGCTGCGGGACCGTTATGTGTTCTGGGAATCGCTCATGGCGCTGATCTTCATCGCCGCCGTGCTGTGGTTCCCGGAGGGCTTGTCGGGCCTGGTCAGTCGCTGGCTGCGGCCGATACGCTGGACGCGCGCACAGCAGACGCCGGCGGCGTGCATCCAGGCGCCGCCGCTGGAGGCGGGCACGCCGGCGGCGGTGTCACCGACCACGTTCCTGCATCTGGATGCGGTGTGCGTGCGCCGTGGTGCGGTGCGGATCCTGGATGGTCTGAGCCTGGAATCCAGCCGCCCCGGCATCAGCTGCGTGATCGGTCCCAATGGCGCGGGCAAGACCTCGATGTTCAATGCGCTCAGTGGCCGGCTGCCTCCGGATCAGGGCGAGATCCGCTTCAACGGCGAAGCGATCACGCGTTATCCCGCCTGGCGCGTAGCGCAGCTGGGCATTGGCCGCAAGTTCCAGATTCCTTCGCTGTTTGCCGATCTGAGTGTGCGTGAAAACCTGCTCATTGCCCTGTGGGCCAACCGGCTGTCGCCAGCCGATCACCTGCGCATTGCGCCGCTGCACTGGTTTTCGCCAATGAGCCTGCGTCTGCTGGCGCGCCTGCCCATGCTGGAACAGCGCCAGCAGATGCACGCCGGCAGCCTCTCTCAAGGCGTCCGGCAGATGCTGGAATTCGCCATGGTGGCCTTGATGGAGCCGCGCCTCATGCTGCTCGACGAGCCATGCGCCGGACTGTCGCCAGCCGAAACGCAGCAGATGATGGAGAACATCCGCTGGAGCGTCGAGTCGCTCAGCGCCAGCGCTCTGCTGATCGAACACGACATGAGCGCCGTGGAATCCATCGGCGGCCATGTCTTCGTGCTGCATCAAGGCAAGCTGCTGGCAGAAGGGGCGCTGGCTGACATCAAGGCTTCCGAGCTTGTCCGTAGCGTCTATCTGGGAGGAAAGAAATGACTGTATCTGGCGCCACGCTGGTATTCGACAACCTGATCGCCGGCTATGCCGACACCCCGGTGCTGCACGGTGTCAGCGGCATACTGCCTGCCGGTCAGGTGCTGGGCGTGGTCGGCCGCAACGGCGTCGGCAAGAGTACGCTGATGCGCGCGCTGGCCGGGATCATCCAGCCATTCTCGGGCAGCGTGACGCTGTCGGGCCAGCCGCTCGGCAATCGTCCGGCCTATGCCTATCGCGCGCTGGGCATCAGCTACGCGCCGCAGGAGCGGGTGGTGTTTGATGATCTGACCGTGGCGGACAACCTCACGCTGGGCCGGGCCAGCCGCGACATGGCGACGTTTGCGCAGAGTTTTGAGCTGTTTCCGCGCATCGCCGACCGGCTTGTCCAGAGGGCTGGGGTCATGAGTGGCGGTGAAAAGAAGCTGCTGTCCTTCGTGCGCATCATCGCCGAAGACGCGGCCTTCAGCCTGCTCGATGAGCCCACCGAGGGCGTCGCCCCCGACAACCTCGCGCTGATGGCGCAGACGCTGCTGGAGCGCAAGAGAAGAGGGCAGTCATTTCTGGTGGCTGAACAGAATATCGAGTTCCTGCTGTCGGTGGCCGACAGCCTGCTGATCATGGACCATGGTCTGTTCGTTGCCGCCGGGCCAATAAGAGAGTTTTCGCGGGAGCGCATCGAGGGCTTTTTGGTGGTCTGAGCAGATTCGCTCTTCGTATCTGGCGGGCTCCGATCTGCTGGAACTGGGCATGCTGAAGACGGCGCAAGCAGCCTGATGTCGCCGCGTTCGGCTGACAAAATACCGACATCAGGCATCGATGGAAGCGAAGAATATTAGCGCGGCCTATCCCTAAATCAAATGACGGATCTGATTGATGTCGCGATTTGGCGGAGCGCCGAATAACCGGCTGTATTCCCGGCTGAACTGGGATGCACTCTCATATCCAACGCGCACTGCAGCGCTACCCGCATCCAGATTTTCGTTGAGCATCAATTGTCGGGCATCCTGCAAGCGCAGGTTCTTAAGATATTGCAGAGGACTCATGCCCACAACCGCACGAAAATGCTGTCGGAACGTTGATGGACTCATATTTGCTCTGGCAGCCAGATCATTTATCGGGACGTTTTCCGTATGGTGCTGCTTGAGCCACGTCAGGATCTTGGTAATTTGCTGACCGGGCGAGCCGGCAGCAACGAGGCGGCGTAGATTAGGGCCGTGCGAACTATCGAGAAGACGGATTACGATTTCCTGCTGGATCAGAGGGGCGATGAGGGGAATCAGCGAAGGCTGGGCCAGCAATCGAAGCAAACGTAAGAGGGCACTCTGCAATTCCTGGTCAGGTAACGCGAGCGATATTGCCCGTGCCGACGCGCCATGCACGGGGGCCGCAAACTCCATTTCAGCGGCCATCTGGGCAATCATGCGAGCATCCAGATCCAGCCATATGCCAAGAAAAGGTTCTGCCGCACTGGCTTGCGTGACATAGGCCACTACAGGCATGTCCACCGTGGCAATCAGCGTTTGTCCCGCCAAGTAGTCGATAACTTCTTTACCGACACCAATCCGCTTGCACCCCTGCACAACGAGCACTAGCCCCAAACCATAGATGCAAGGCTTGGGTTCCGTGGTGGAGCTACAGCGGCGCAGTTTGAGCGCCGGGATCAGCGTCTCATAGTCTCCGTCAGTTTGGGCAATCGCACCCACGAGCGTCACAAGCGCCTCCAGATCCGTCCTCGTCTTGCCGAGCATCTTTCCCCTCCGTTGCGTCATTGCTACCTTGCTACCTTGCTACGTTGATTAGCTATCTTCATTTTCCTTCATCAGCGCAAGCCTAGCATCTTCTGCTGGGGCCTCAGCCATTAATTGGCGAGGCTTCGTCAAATCAGGCAAGAATTGCAGCAGTTCTGGCAACCGTGCAGCGCATTGTCACGCCCATACTGCTCGGCATGGGATTCCACACTGTCGTGGCGTCCTGCCTCATCCATGGAGATTAAGTTCAGTGAACACGACCCAATCAAGCTTGTTTCAGCCATTTGCCTTTAAAAATGGCTTCACTCTTCGCAACCGCGCCGTGATGGCACCGATGACGACCTGGTCTGCCAATTCGGACGGTACGGTTTCCGATCAGGAAACAGCCTACTATCGAGCCCGCGTCAACGGCGTCGGCATGGTCATCACCGGATGCACACATGTGACGCCTGACGGCATCGGCTTTACCGACGAATTCGCCAGCTACGACGACCGGTTCATCCCCAGCCTGCGTCGCCTGGCAGAAGCGGCCAAGAGCGGTGGTGCACCCGCTATCCTACAGATCTTTCATGCTGGCAATAAGGCCTTGCCCCATCTCGTGCCGGACGGCCGCGTGGTCAGCGCTAGCAAGCTGCCCGTGCCGCCTACCCCTTTCAATAGCGTCGAAGTGAGCAGTCATGCTCTGAGCGAGGCAGAAATCCATGAAATTATTGACGCATTCGGCCAGGCGACACGACGTGCTATCGAGGCGGGATTCGATGGCGTCGAGCTGCATGGTGCACATGGCTTTCTCATACAGAACTTCTTCTCCCCCAAGTCAAACCTGCGTGAAGACCAATGGGGAGGCTCTCTGGAAAAGCGCATGCGATTCCCGCTTGCATTAGTACGAGAAGTACAGCGTGTCATCGCCGAACATGCCACGCGGTCGTTTTTGCTTGGCTATCGAATCTCCCCAGATGAGCCGGAAGAGGGCGCGCTGCGTATTGCCGACAGCTTCGTGCTAATCGACCGCCTCATCGATGCGGGTATCGATTATCTGCACGCATCTCTGTTCAACATCGCACACGCCAAACCTACGCAATACGCCGGCCAACAAAGCACTGCCGAATTGATTGCGTCGCACGTTGCCGGCCGCGTTCCACTGCTTGCGGCCGGCCTGGTGCGCACCCGAGAAGAGGCCGAGAAGGCGCTGATGGCAGGGCTGACAATGGTCGCTATCGGCCAGGGACTAGTGATGAACCCGACATGGGTCGAATTGGCCGAAGCGGGCAAAGAAGCCGACATTGTCACGAGACTCGATGTTCATCGCGTCCCGCAACTGGTGATCCCGGATAAATTGTGGGGTGTAATCCAAGTGGCCAAGGGCTGGTTTCCTATGCTTGAGGACGCCCCGCCGGCCAATTGAAACGAGTTGGTTTCCACCACACCGCCAGCAGAAAAGACGAGGTAAAAGGCGTTTGCCTGACAAGTCCAGCGCCCGACGGTGTATTGAATTGAAACCAACGCGCTCAGATCTTGGGCGCGCATCACAACTTTGGATGCGCGCCACAGGGTGACCTGGTCGTGGTCCTGCCGCCGCACCGCGCGTCGGCGCGCCAACGGCATGCGGAGTTCCCTTCACGGCGCGGCCTGGTAGCGGCGGTGTGTGTCTTCTTCGAATTTCTCGTCGTCGAACTGACTCACACCCTGAAACGGGAGAATCAGATCCTGTTGCAGGTGCTGACACGCAAGGGCCGCCGCAGGCAAGGCTTAGAGCACGCCTTCCCATAGCCGACGCTGATCGCCTGATGGATCTTCGGCGAGTTGGTTCTCGCCTGCGGCCAGCAGCATGGTCGGGCGCTGCGCCAGTTGGAAGCGTGGCCAGGAGGGTAGCGCTTCGTGGGACGGGCGGCCATCGCGCATGAAGGCCACCCAGGTCTCGTGGATCATGCGGGCGAAGGCGTCCAGTGCGGGCGTTTCACGATAGAGCATTGAGAGGAAGGGTTCCCGGAAATTCATCCAGACCATCGGCAGCTCCGAGGCGTGGACCGCGAATCCTTTAAATGGCGCTTCAGCCGATGCCTGGTCGTAACGATACATATAGTTTTCACCGCCGCTGCGGGCGTGCGCTTCTGCCAGGCGCACCATGGGAATCCAGTATTCTTCAGCCGTCAACAGCTGGACACGGCGGAGGAACGCATGCTGCTGCGGGAAGGCCGCACGGTAGCGTTGGCCCATCGCATCAATGGAAGCGGCGTCGAGTTGCGCCATCTCGCGCGTCGCGATGGGTGCCGTATCGATGTCGCCACGGCGATAGGCCGCCAGCAAATCCGGTCGGAAGAAGATCAGTGCTTCGTCGCGATTACTGCCGATCAGCAACCGCAGGTGGCGTGCCTCGCCCAATGCCAGACTCTGTTGCGGCGAACGCGGCACATAACTGCCGTCGATCACGGTTCTGAAGGCGAAGTTGCGTGAATAGGCGTTCGTGGTGGCGATCTGGGCCTTGATCAACTGTTCGGCCGGCAAACTGAGAAGTTGCCGTCGTAACTCCTCGGTGCTTGCCCGCGGCTGTATCTGTTGTGCAAACAACTGCGCCACCTTGTGTGCCTCCGGCAGTGCATGCGTAGTAAGCGCACCACCGCTTTCGATGATGGCTTGCTGGAACAGGCCGTGCGCAGCGGGCAAGCTCAGCAGTGTCGAGACGTTCTTGCCGCCGGCAGATTCTCCGCCCAAAGTGACGCGCTGTGGGTCGCCGCCAAACGCGCCGATATTTTTCTGTACCCACTGCAATGCCAGCACTTGGTCGCGCAAGGCATTGTTGCCCGAACCTCGGTAGTCTTCCCCCAGCAGCTCGCCCAGCTCCAGGAAACCCAGAGCGCCGACGCGGTAGCCGATGGTCACGCAGACCACGCCGTCCTTGGCGAATTGCGTTCCATCGTAGATCGGCTGGCTGGTCGCGCCGTAAATATTGCTGCCGCCGTAGATCCAGACGAACACCGGATGCGGTCCCGGTGTATCGGGCGCCCATATGTTGAGATACAGACAGTCCTCGGACTGCTTGGCGTCCCCCAGGAAGTTGAACCCGGTCCCGGCCTGAATCCGCTCGGGTTGCATCGGCGCAGGCCCAAAGGAAAATGCATTGTGGGTCTGCTGGAAACCCGGATGAGGCTGGGGCGCCCGAAAACGCAAAGGGCCTACCGGTGGCAGCGCATAGGGGATGCCCTTGAATACCCGGACCGCTCCGTCAACGGCACCCCGCACCGCACCGGCGGGAGTCTCCACCGTCACGGCGCGCCGCGTCTGTGCCAGTTCGTGCGCCCAGCCGGCGCGGGCCGTCAGCAGCCCGCATGCTCCCCATGCGGTCAAACCTGCTCCCCGTGTCATGAATCGTCGGCGTCCTGCCAGCATGTCTATCCTCTTGATGGTTCGTTGCTTGAACGTGATCTACTTGTTGACCAATCGCGCAGGCACGGCCGCGATCACGATAACGGCGCCTGCCACCAGTACCCCTGAAAGTACATACAAGCCGATACTGGTGCTATGGGTCTGATCCTTGATCCAACCGATCAGGAATGGGCTGACGAAGCCGGCCAGGTTGGCCACTGAGTTGATCAGTGCGATACCGGCAGCGGCGGCAGCACCGCCCAGGAAGGCCGTCGGCAGGCTCCAGAACAATGGTGCCAGCGACATGATGCCGGCCGAGGCGAAGGACAGCGCGGCGATAGCCAGCATTGCCTGGCTACCAAACAGTGCGCTCAGGCTCAAGCCGACGGCCCCCACCACCATCGCCACGGCCAGATGCCAGCGACGCTCGAGGCGATGGTCGGCACTGCGGGCAAATAGCACCATCGAGACTGCGCCGATCGCAAACGGAATGGCCGACAGCAGTCCCACCGACAGCAGATTCTTAACGCCGGCCCCCTGGATCAGTGAAGGCAGCCAGAAGCTGATGCCGTAATTGCCCATGGCGCAGGCAAAGTAAATCGCGCACATGATCCAGACCTTGCTGTTGGAAAAGATGGATCGAATCGAATGATTGAGCTTGCCCGCAGTGTCGTTCTGAATATTGTCCTGCAAAAGGGCCTTTTGCTTGTCATCGAGCCAGCGTGCCGACTGAATACTGTCATCGAGATAGAACAGCACCATCACTCCGACCAGAAAAGAAGGTATCGCCTCCAGCACGAACAGCCACTGCCACCCAGCCCAACCAGCGTTACTGCCAAAGCTGCTCAAGATCCAGCCCGACAGCGGGCCGCCGACCACACCCGAGATGGGAATGGCGGTCATGAACAGTGCCGTGATCTTGCCGCGCCGATGGGCCGGATACCAGTAGGTGAGGTAGAGGATGATGCCGGGGAAGAAACCCGCCTCGGCCACACCCAGCAGGAAGCGCACGACGTAGAAAGCGGTCGGTGTGGTCACGAACGCGGTGAGGCCGGAGAGCAGCGCCCAGCTGATCATGATGCGGGCAATCCAGCGGCGTGCGCCATAGCGGTACAGCAGCAGGTTGCTGGGCACCTCGAAGAGAAAGTAGCCAACGAAGAACAGCCCTGCACCCAGACCATAGATGCTGTCGCTCCACTGCAGACTGTTGAGCATCTGCAGCTTGGCGAAGCCCACGTTGACGCGGTCCAGATAAGCCACCACGTAGCACAGGAAAAGGAAAGGAATGATGCGCCAGGTCACCCTGGCGTAGGTATGGTTTTCGAAGTCTTCGTTGGCAGTGCCGGCCAGTCCGGATGCGATGGTGTTCACGCGGGTCTCCTGTTTCCGGACGCGCCGATGATCTCGCACAGCGCGTCCTCTCTGTTATAGAAATTATTTATGTGATTTTAAGCATCACGATTCAGTGCTCAATACGCCGCGCTGAATCTGGTCGCGTTCCAGCGATTCGAACAGGGCCTTGAAATTGCCCTCGCCGAAGCCCTCGCGGTAATTGCCCTTGCGCTCGATGAATTCGAAGAACACCGGCCCCAGCAGTGGCTCCGAAAAGATCTGCAACAGCAGGCGCGGCTGGCCGCCGTCGGTGGTGCCATCGAGCAGGATGCCGCGCGCCTGCAGCGCATCGACCGACTGGCCGTGGCCGGGCAGGCGCTTTTCCAGGTTGTCGTAGTAGAGCCCATTGGGTGAGGTCAGCAGCGGGACGCCAGCCAGCTGCAACTGGTCGATGGAATCCAGCAGGTTGTCGGTCAGCAGGGCGATGTGCTGGATGCCTTCGCCGTTGAACTGCATCAGGAATTCCTCGATCTGGCCACCACCCTGGCGCGCTTCTTCATTGAGCGGAATACGGATAAGGCCGTCCGGGGCGGTCATGGCCTTGGAGGTCAAGCCGGTGTATTCGCCCTGGATGTCGAAGTAGCGGATCTCCTGGAAGTTGAACAGCTTGCCGTAGAAGTCCGCCCAGTAGCCCATTCGGCCGCGATACACATTGTGGGTCAGATGATCGACTACGGAGAAGCCGTGTCCCGTTGGGTGGCGCTCCACGCCGGGCAGGAATTCGAAGTCCACATCGTAGATGGACTTGCCATCCTCGAAGCGATCGATCAGATACAACGGTGCGCCGCCGATGCCGCGAATGGCCGGCAAGCGCAGTTCCATCGGTCCGGTAGGGATATCCACTGGCTGCGCGCCCAGTTCCAATGCACGGCGATAGGCATGATGCGAATCGCGTACGCGGAAGGCCAGCCCGCAGGCTGCCGGACCGTGCTCGGCGGCGAAATAGCCGGCCTGGCTGCTGCTTTCGCGGTTGATGATGAAGTTGATGCCGCCCTGGCGATACAGCGAGACATCCTTGGAACGGTGGCGCGCCACTTCCGTGAATCCCAGTTTTTCGAACAGGGGTTCCAGCACGCCGGGGCGGGGCGAGGCGAATTCCACAAACTCGAATCCGCACAGGCCCATAGGGTTATCGAAGAGGTCAGACATGCTTGGGTTCTCCCATCAGAGGTTGGTCGTTAAAAACGGGGCAGGTCGGCAAAGGGCATGGCATCCCGGCCGATCTGCATGGCGCCGAACTCGGCGCAGCGATGCAGCGTGGGGATGGCCTTGCCGGGGTTGAACAATCCGTAGGGATCAAAGACCTGGCGCAGGCGGGCGAACAGATCGAGTTCATCAGCAGAGAATTGCCAGCACATGCCATGCAGTTTCTCGCTGCCGATGCCGTGCTCGCCGCTGACCGTGCCGCCCTCGGCCAGCACCGCTTGCAGGATGGCATCGGCCAGGCGCAGTGCGCGCTCTTCTTCACCGGCGACGGCGCTGTCGTAGAACAGGACCGGGTGCAGGTTGCCATCTCCGGCATGGAAACTCTGGGCCACCGCGATGCCGTGTTCTTCCGACAGCGCCATCACGCGGGCCAGCACGCGGCTCAGTGCGCGGCGCGGCACGGTGCAATCGGCTACGTACAGATCACTGGCGCTGCGGAGCAGGGCCGGCAGCACGTTCTTGCGTGCTGCCCATAATTGGGTGCGCTGCGCTTCGTCATCGGCCTGGCGCACTTCCAGGACAGCAAGCGCCTGGAAGAGGGCGTGGATGCGACGGGTGGCCTCTTCGATCTCTTCCGGCTCGCCATCCAGTTCGCACAGCAGTGCGCCGGCCGCTTCGATGCGCAGGCCCAGGGCGGGCGAGAATCGATGCGCTGCCTGCAGGGACGCCTGATCCATGATCTCCAGACCAGCCGGGGTGATGCCCTCGGCAATGATGCGCGAGACCGCATCGCAAGCTGCCTCGATGGCCGGGAAGAAGCCCAGCAGCACGCGGACAGCGCGCGGCTTTGGAAGGAGCCGCAGCCGCGTATCCGTGACCAGACCCAGCAGCCCCTCGGAACCACAGAGGAGCGCTAGCAGGTCCAGACCCGGCTGATCCAGGCTGCCTTCGCCCAGTGCCAGGATCTGCCCGTCGCCAGTCACCAGGCGCAAGCCCACCAGGTTGTGCACGGTCAAGCCGTATTTCACGCAATGCACGCCACCGGCATTTTCGGCCACGTTGCCGCCAATGGTGGAGGCCATCTGGCTGGAGGGGTCGGGCGCAAAGAACAGAGCGTCGTCAGCGGCTTGCTGCGTCACCACGATGTTGCGCACTCCGGGCTGGGCCAGTGCCTGCCGTGCGCCCGCGTCGATGCGGATGCGGCGGAGCCGGTTGAGCGCCATCACGATGCCTGCGGCCACTGGCGTGGCACCGCCGGACAGGCTGGTGCCGGCACCACGCGGCACGATGGGAACCCCTTCGGCGGCGCACAATGCCACCACCGCCGCGACCTGTTGCTCATCAGCCGGCAGCACCACAGCCAGCGGCCGCTGCTGCAAGTGGAACAGCGCATCGCACTCATAGGGGGCCACCGATTCGGCATCGGCGAGCAGCCATGACTCGCCGACGATGGCGCGCAACCCAGCAAAGAATGCAGAGGAATTCATGGCTGCTCCCTCGCTGGCAGGCGCTCGGCCAGGATCTCCAGCCAGTGCCGTACGGGCACCGGGCTCTCTTTCTGCAGATGCATGATGCAGCCCACATTGGCCGAGGCAATCGCCTGCGGCTTGCCGGCCATCAGTTTCTCGAGCTTGCGCTGCCCAAGTTGCGCGGCCAGCACTGGTTGCAGCAGTGAATAAGTCCCGGCCGAACCGCAGCAGAGATGGCCATCGGCGACCGGGGCCAACTGATAGCCGGCGCGCTGCAGCAGCAACTCGACCCGTCCTTTGAGGCGCATGCCATGTTGCAGGCTGCAGGGCGGATGGAACACCAGTTGCTCCTGGCCTGGCGGCAGGGGTGCCAGCGGCAAGTTGGTGACGCTCCACAAACTACCCACCAGCTCCACCGGGTCGCGCAGAAGTGCGCTGATGCGTTTGGCCTTGGCGGCATAACGCGGGTCATCCTTGAGCAGATGCGCATAGTCTTCGACCATGCTGCCGCAGCCACTCGATGTCAGCACGATGGCTTCGGTACCAGCCTCCAGCAGCGGCCACCAGGCGTCGATATTGCGGCGCATGGCTTGTTTCGCTTCATCGGGCGCGCCCAGGTGCTGGCTGATGGCGCCGCAACAGCCGGTTCCCTTCGCCGTGACCAGCGTCACGCCGAAATGATCGAGGATCCGCGCCAGCGCTTGGTCATAGCCCGGTGCTACAGTTCCCTGCACACAACCATGCAGGGTCAACACCTGGCGAGCGTGCCGACGGGACGGCTGGGTGGCCGATTGCGCAGCGAGCGCCACGGGAGGCGCCGGGATGCGCTGGCGCAACGCGGTCGGCATCAGGCCGCGCAGCGCCCACGCCGCATGCAGCGTCATGTGCAACAGGCGGCGACTTTGCAGCGCATGGCGCAGCAAAGTGCGTTTGATGCGTTCGGCCAGACTGCGCGGGACGCGACGCTCGATTTCTTCGCGGCCGATGTCGATCAACTGGCCGTACTCCACACCGGAGGGACAGGCCGATTCGCAGGCACGGCAGGTCAGGCAGCGGTCAAGGTGATCTCGGGTTCGTACGCTCACGGGCGCGCCCTGCAGCATGTCGCGGATCAGATAGATGCGCCCGCGCGGGCTGTCCAGTTCATGGTCCAGCAGATCGTAGGTTGGACAGACCGAGGTGCAGATACCACAATGCATGCAGGACTCGATGATGCGTTGGGCATCCGGTGCGGCACTGCTGGCTTTCATCCATTGATCGAATTCGACGCGCATGGGATTTCCTGTAATGACGTAGTTCAGCAGGACGCAAACATGCGACCGGGATGGAAGATGCCGTGGGGATCGAAGACTTGCTTGATGCGGCGGTGCAGGTCCAGCAGTGCCGGTGCCATCGCGGCCTGCAGCACGGTCTCGTGCTCCTGGCGTGTGCCGTGATGCCACAGGGCAACGTGGCCACCATGAGCAATTGCCCACTGTTGCAGTGCCGGGTACGCACGCATTGGCGCCCACACCCAGCGCACCGCACCGGCCCAGTCGATGGCTGTGGTGGTACCGATGTCCATGACCGAAGAACCAGGCCGCACCGAGACACGCCACAGCCGCACTGGGTGGCCATGATCGGATTCCGGCGGGACGAAAAAACGATGCGTCTGATGCGCGAAGTCCCGCCAGAACGCTTCGGAGCTTTGCTGCTCCAGGAACGTGCCGCCCTGGCGGCGCAGGAAATCATCGACGCACTCGGGCGAGCCGGCGCTGCGCAGATAGAGGCTACCATCGACATGGACCGCGCCGCTCAGCAATCCGGGACCGGTGGGAAGGTGTTGCATCAGGGCCAAGGCATCGACAGCGTCCAGCGCCAGCACCGTCGTCCTTTCCACTGCGGGACACGGAATCACACGCAGCGACACTTCCAGCAAGGGACCGAGCAAGCCAAGACTGCCTGCCATCAGGCGTGCGACATCGAAACCCGCCACATTCTTTACCACCTGGCCGCCGAAGCGCAGGTCGCGTCCCAGGCCATCGAGCATGCGCACGCCCAGCAGGTGATCGCGCAGGGCACCGGCAAAGGGGCGGCGCGGGCCGGACCAACCCAGCGCCACCATACCGCCGATGGTAGACCCTGCCTGCAGCGGTGGCTCGAAGCCGAGCATCTGTCCCTGCAGCGCCAACACGCGCTGTACCTCGGCCACCGGAGTGCCCGCGCGCACCGTGATCACCAGGTCATCCGGTTCGTACTGGACGATACCTTGCCAGTCGCCAAGCGATAGCCTTGCACCCGCCGTCACGCCAAGCGCCTGGCACCGGGTCCCGTTGCCCTCGATGCGCAGCAGCTGTCCAAGACGCGCCGCGTTGCGGATGCGTTCCTGCAGCGAGGTGAGCCACGCTGCGCCATCAAAGACCTCGATTGGCGCTGTGGCGCACGTATTGTTCTGGTTCTTGCTCACCTTGTCTCCTGCTTGGCTTCATCGGCTTGTTGGGTTGGATATTAGTGAGCAGCGAGGACTTCAACAATCGAGTTCTTTTCGCTTATTATTTGATTATTCTCAATAATCAGTGATATTAATATTTTCTGGAATACGATGAATCTCACCCTTAAGCAGTTGCGTGCCTTTCTCACCGTTGCTGATACGGAAAGCTTCAACCTTGCCGCGAAGCGGCTGCATCTCACACCAGGCGCGGTAAGCCTGGTGATCAAGGAGATGGAGGAGGAGCTGGGCTTCCCCTTGTTTGATCGCACTACCCGGCGAGTGGCACTCTCCAAGCCAGGGCGCGACTTTCGCCCGGCGGCCGAACGGGTGCTTCGCGAGTTGAATCAGGCCACGCAGACAGCGCAAGACCTCAAAAACAAGACCACTGGAGTCGTGCGCGTAGCCGCACCTCTGTTCGTGGCCAGCGCGCTCATGCCGCACGCCATGGCCGCCTATCGCAAAGTCAAGCCGAGAGTGCAGGTCAGGCTGGTGGATTGTGCGGTCGAAGATCTGGTGGATGCGGTAGAGAGCGATCACGTCGATATAGCGGTCGGCCCTGATCGCGCCACTGGAGAAGGCGTGCGCCGGATCGGCCTGTATGAGACTCCCTGGGTATTGTGGTGTACCGCCAGCAATCCTCTGGCCCGGCGAAAGAAGATCACCTGGAATGTGCTGGCGAAATATCCGAGCGTGGTGGCCAGCCATGATTACGCCACCCATGTAGCCAAGGCACTCAATGCCTTGCCACCTGATCAGCACTTCATGCCCAGCCATACGGTCACCCATCTCTCCACGGCCCTCGGGCTGGCGGCAGCAGATCTAGCGGTGACTTTGTGTCCAGCGTATGTCGGTGTATTGGCCCATGCATTCGGCTTGATCATGCGACGGATCGAAGAGCCTGAAGTGATCCGCGAGATGTCGCTTTACCTCCCCTCAACCCGTTCTCTTACGCCCGCTGCGGCCGCATTTGTCGATTTTCTGGGCCCCTTCCTCACCGACCATGCTGAACGCAACATGGCGATGATCAAGGGGGCGTGAAAGGCAGTGAAAGGCAATGAGTGAGTGGCTGCGCTTTCTTGCACCCCAACTACCACGCATGCGCGTCAGCGCCGCACACTTCGCGTTTCAGCGCGGGATGTTGAATACAGGTGAACTTGTTCAGCGTCAGGTTGCCTTCGACGGCGGATGGCTTGTCACCGTCGAACTGGATATGGCCCTTTACTTCGCCGATTCCCTGGCAGCCTGATCAATGAGCTTGGCCACCGCGTCCGTGTGCGAAAGATAAGACATATGACTGGAGCGGACCGAAACGAGATGGGCGCCCATTCTCTGTGCGATGGTTTGTTGTACCGCCGCCGGCAGCGCCTGATCGTTTTCTGTCTTCAGGTACCAGGTAGGCTTGTCTCTCCACGCCGCATGCTCGACTTTCTCATCCAGCGTGGTTGCCGCGATGGGCTGCTGGGCTGCCACCAGCTCCTTGACCTTCGTCATGGGTACGTCTGCGGCCATGAATTGATGGAACTTGGCCGGATCATCCATCCAGATCATCCCGTCCTGGTCCGGAGACAAGCCATTCATAGGCGCATTGATTGCCGTCATCAGGTCATGCACCGATTCGCCGCTATCAGGTGCGAGTGCCGAAAGATAGACCAGTCCTTTGACATTGGCTGCATTGCCGGCCTGGCTGATGACCGCGCCGCCCCAGGAATGGCCTACCAGCAGAACATTTCCATCCTGCCGGCGCAAGACACGCTCGGTCGCCTTGACGTCATCGGCCAGCGAGCTCAAGGGATTTTGCACGGCGCTCACGTGATAGCCCATCGCCTGCAGCTTGACGACAAGAGGTGACCAACTGGTGCCGTCGGTGAGTGCACCGTGCACCAGCACGATGTTACGGATGGCGGGTGCCGGTGTTGGGGTGGCTGCCACGGCCGAATGACTTGTCATGACCATGCCGAGGCTCAAGGCAGAGGTCAGAAAACGCAGATAGTTGAAACGGAATCGCACGATGGGCTCCTTGGTTAGATAGCGTAGGCACAGTCTATAAATTCGAAGGCTGCAGCGTAAGATGGCTAACTAGCCATATTTCGTGCAGAATTCGCCAACTCATCATTTTCGGAACAGGGACGGTCATGTTGATTGCGATCGTGGCGGTGGAAGGGAGTCTCTTGTCCTCGATTACTGGCCTGGTGGACTTGTTCTGGATCACCAGCCAGGCGTTGCGTCGACCACCGGAGGCCCTGCAGCTGCCGCAACAGGTGGGCGAGGGCAGTGCGAACCTCCCCCGCTTTGATACCGTGATTCTGAGTGCTGGCGGCCAGGACTTGCGGGATCCTCAAGGCAGACGCATTGCGGTCGACGGCGCGCTTGACGAGGCAAGATCCTACGATGCCGCCCTGATCGCCGGAATGGCGCTCGGGCCGGACGGACTTCCGCCGGACTCCGATTCGGTCAGGCATGCGGCAGACTGGTTCAACCAGCGCCAGCGGGAAGGTCTGCTCATCGGCGCCGCCTGCGCAGGGACCTTCGTGCTGGGCCAGGCAGGCGTGCTGGACGGACGGCGCTGCACCACCACGTGGTGGTTGCATCAAACCTTCAAACAACGCTTCCCGAAAGCACATCCGGTGTGGGGGAAAGCCGTCGAAGAGCAAGACGGCATCATCACCACCGGCGGTCCCTTGTCCTGGATCGATCTCGCTTTGCATGTCATCAAATGCCTTGCAGGCCCCGAGATCGCCAAACTGGCTGCCGATATCTCCGTGGCCGACAGCGTGTCGCTGCCGCAGCTCATCTATGCGCCGCGTGGCTTCATCAATGCGACGGATCCCCTGCTGCTACAAGCCGAGCAGATCGTCCGCCATTCCAATCCGGGCTTGAGTGCGGCCGAACTGGCCGTTGCTCTGAATCTGAGCGAGCGAACCTTGCATCGCCGGATAAAGGGCATCACCGATGAATCGCCCAAGGAATTCATCACCCGCGTGCGCATCGAAACCGCTTGCGTATTGCTGGATGTGCCGGGGACCAGCGTGAAGCAGGTGTCCCAGAAATGCGGTTACAAGGACGAAAGCTCGTTCCGGCGCGCCTTCATCCAGTTGACCGGAAAAACCCCAGCGGAGTACAAGCGCTGGTCCGGCGCGCGCCATCCCATCGGCTAGAACAGGATCGTCAGCCTACGTTCAAGCGCCCGGATTTCTCTCGCTATCAAGATGGGCCATCTGTTGCGCCGCGTAGCGTTCTCCCTTTGCTGTGCCTTGGGTATGCTGCGCTCAATCAGTGCCAGGTCTCCGGTGTTCAAGAGCACATCCGCCGCGCCGAGCGCCTCGGCGAGACGATCACGTCGACGCGCTCCGACCAGCGGACGTACTGGAAAGACTGATCGAGCTCGGTGAACGAGATGGATCCCTAAGGAGCGAGACAGACAGGGTGGCGTTGACTTGGCATCTTGTCGGCGCATTGCACGCCATCGTGAATCTGCCGGAAGTAGGGGCAGGACCTGATACCGTTGAGAAAATGATCGACATGGCGATGTTGGCCTGGCCGACTATCCCGGGCAAGAAGTCGCGTCATGCACTTGAACGGCAAATTCCGTAAGCGCGGCAATGCGGGCATCACGTCGTTGCGCGAACCACGACATTGAATCCGACGTCAATGATTCGCTCTGCCGGCTCTTTCCCCGCTATTTTCTGCAGCAAGGACTCTGCAGCCAGTTCGCCGATCGCTTTGCGATCAACTTGCACGGTTGGAGTCTTCGCGCAAGCGAGCCTCTACCTTGGCCAAGTCTGTCGGATTCGTCAGATCGGCTTGCAGTACTTCGACCGACACGCCAGCTTCTTTACCCAGACGCGCGGACAAATTGCTGAGGCGCTCATTGTCACGAGCCACCAGTACGAGTCCATGACCCCGCAGGGCTAAACGCTCAGCGTAAGTGGCACCGATTCCACTGGAGGCCCCGGTGATAAGGACTTTAGGTAGCTGGTTCATGCTTGATTTCCTTTCGGTTGCGGTTGGACTTGCTAGTTTTTCTTGCCGCACACGGAGCCGGGGCCCTTGAGGCCGGGAGCAAGGAGACGGTAGAAGAATTTACGCAATGATGACGCTCATAATCTTTATTGTCAACGTATTGATTGCGATCATAATCAATATGGTGTATCATCTACACCAATTTAGTACTCACATTGAGATAGCCATGAAGGTCACAAAGGCACAGGTTCAGGCGAATCGGGCCCGCGTTGTTGAAACAGCATCACTTCTGTTTCGGGAGCGCGGCTACGATGGAGTTGGAATTGCAGATCTGATGTCTGTCGCTGGACTTACGCATGGCGGTTTCTACAAGCACTTTGCCTCGAAGTCTGACCTGATTGCAGAATCGGCGGCTTGTGGTCTTGCACAGACTGTAGAGCGGTCAGTTGGGGTGGAAATTACAGAGCTAGTAAAAAACTATTTATCACGCGAGCATCGAGACAATCGGTCGAATGGGTGCACCCTGGCGGCGCTAGGGGGGGATGCAGCGCGACAGCCGGAAGCTGTTCGCGCGAGCTTTGCGGTTGGCATCGAGAAGATACTTGCAACGCTGAGCAAGACTACTGTAGACGTAGACGTAGACGTGGTTGAGGCGAGAGCGGGGAGGGCTCAAAATCTGGCCGTTTTGGCATGTGCGGTCGGCGCGCTGGTGATGTCGCGCGCATGTCCGGACGACCTTCCTCTTGCGGACGAAATATTGTCAATTAATCTGGACAATATCCTCGCGACACTGTCTGCGTCCAAAGCCAATCGGGATTTCGATAGCCCCATTTCATAGTCAATAAACAGGCACAAGCATTTGCGCCAATGGCTAAAATTCGTACTGGTTATACGCTCAAACAACCGCGCCCGTTTTTTGCTACTGAGATCGATGGACGCGTGATCCGTTGTTATTCAAGCAACATCAACACAGTTTTACATAATACAAATTATGCGAAGTTTTATGCTAGCCGGACAACATGCCATAGCTCGAAAAAGCCACCGTTTCAGGAGCCCCGCGAAGTAAAAGTTTGAATTAATTGGAACTAAAAGTTTAAATTCAATGTTTTGCAGAGAATTCAAACTTTTAGTTCCTCACATGAGCGTCGCCAGCATCCGCCAAATGGGATTAAGGAGTGATGAGGCGTTTGTTATCTGCTGCTTTTGGAGAATTAACAGCTCACAAACAGAGCATTTAAACTTTTACTTCCAATGAATCCTTTAGCAACTCGATTGAAACCCCTGTAGCTTATGGCAAAAATGAGGACTAGCAAGTTTTGTCGAATGGAGGCTGGTTGAAGGATATTCAAACTTTTAGTTCTATTTGCGCGGAAACGTGAATACCCTGGAACTGGAAAAGTGCCGAGGTCTGCAGCTAAATTAAATTGGGTGCTAGTCCTTGGAAATCCTTGTAGACCTTACCGCGGTGCGATAAGATTCAGTTAAATCGCCTGGTAGTCCTCATCCCCGGAAACGGTTCTAGTCGGCTGCCGAGTTTCAGGCAAAACGCAAGCGAAAGCCCGCCTCTGGCGGGCTTTCTCCATTTCTGGCTTCCGTTTTGCATCTTGCCAGCGCGGAGAAGTAAAAATACCCTGATTCCGGCAGTAACAATACTGCTGTAGCCCTATTAAAACTTGGCGGAGGTCATGATGATCACTACTTTTTCCGATCGAGAATTCAACCGAGATGTGACAAAGGCAAAAAAGGCCAGCCTTAACGGGCCGGTTTTTATCACCGACCGCGGCCAGCCAACGCATGTTCTACTGAGTCTTGCGGAATATCAACGTCTCACATCCAAGCACCAGAACATCGCTGACGCCCTGGCAATGCCAGGTGTTGGAGATATCGACTTTGACGCACCACGTTCGAATATTGGCCTGAAGCCCCCTGATTTTTCGTGATGTACGTGCCAAGTCAGATCGGCTATTTCCTCATACAACTTGCTATAGGTGAGACTTTGCAGGAACCTCAGCTTCAAAAACGATGCCCACAAGAGCCTGCAGTCGTAAGGGGGGCACACTGGCTACTCGCTGCATTTCTAAGGAGAAAGGGCGTGTATATCCAAATAGGAAGCAGTAAGGTCTATGCTGTTCCAGCACTGGCGCCCTCCTCTATTTCTCCCCAATTAATATCCAGTTTTTCGAAGGTCAGTTCAGCGAACTTTCAGGCACATGCGAAGCCGCCTCTTGCATGGCTTGCCGATAGGCTGGCTGGCTCTCATGGGTGAGACGTGCTATCTGGTTCAGTTGGCGTCTGAACTCGCGAGCACATGCGTTCTTGTCGACCCCCACCACGACGCCAAAATGATGAAGGGCATCCCGAACGGTCTGCTCTAGTCGATTGGCGACGTCTTCACCATCCAGGGCTTTGACTGCCAAAGCTTGGATTTTCTCTACGTATTGTCGGATTGGCGCGTCAATAGAAGACATTTTTTTTCCTTTCAAATTGTCACGAAACTAGACTAGCGATTTACCGTGTAGCGAAGCTGCCGCCACTCCGATCAAGACCCAATCAGGACTTTGGCGACTTCAACGAATGGAGTTAAGCAGAGTGCTAGGACATGGGCATACATCAAGCAGAGGAAAAGTACACTCAATTCGAATCTGCAGAACTCAAAGCCATTCACTGCCTTATAGCGGCGGCCAACCAAGAGCTTAACCAGTTGCTGACGCGGCACTGTATAGATCAAGTCCCAGTACTGCGTGCCACGAAAGACTCGCCAGGCCGCAATAGGTGTCGCAACAAAAACCATACCAATCATAATGATGGCCGTGTAGTTGTTGCTGTAATTTACATGCGAGACCGACTGGTAGGTGTGAGCGAATGCGTTAACTATAGCTATTGCAAAATACACGCCTCCGACGAGTACAACCCCGATAGTGGCCATACTTAGGCCTACACGAAGGAGCCTCTTAGAGAGGCGCACACTGAGGCGCGTATGGGCTCGTTGACCCTCGACTATCAGCATGGGCAGAATGGCAGTGAACACCATAATGATCTTGTCAAGAAGGGGGGAACTGAGCAAACGGAAAAATCTGTACGTTAAGCGTTTTGGATATATACGCGGTCAAACTTAAGGCATTGTGGCTATTTAGAACGGTGCTGCACAGCGGTAACTCCCCCTAAGCAACCATACACGAGAAAATGATAGCCTCTTGCTCAATCCCTATATTTCAATAATAATTGAAATATTGAATAATAGGAGTCGCGTACATGGAAGCCAAAGCTGTCATTACCGCGCTGGCCGCGTTGGCGCAGGAGTCTCGTCTGGCCATCTTTCGGCACCTGGTGCAGATCGGCCCCGAGGGCTCTGCCGCCAGCAAGATCGGCGAGGCACTCGACATCGCGCCGTCATCGCTCTCATTCCACATGAAAGAGTTGGCCCACGCTGACCTGGTGACCTTTCGCCACGAGGGCCGATACGTCATCTACTCGGCCAACTTCACGGCCATGAACGACGTCGTCGGATTCCTCACGGAGAACTGCTGCGGTGGCAATGTGTGTGCGCCAGTGAGTACCTGCTGCCCTCTAACGGCAGCAACGACCTGACAGGACCGGATAGTGCTCGCTGCCTTCATCATCTTTCTGCTGACGCTGGTTCTGGTTATCTGGCAGCCCAACGGGCTTGGCATTGGCTGGAGTGCTTGCGTCGGGGCCGCAGTGGCCCTGGTCAGTGGCGTCATCCACTGGTCCGACATCCCCTTGGTGTGGCATATCGTCTGGAACGCGACGGCTACCTTCATCGCCATCATCAGCACCAGTCTCTTGCTGGACAAGGCGGGCTTCTTCGAATGGGCGGCGCTGCACGTCGCTCGCTGGGGCAGCGGTCGAGGACGGCTGCTGTTCGTGTTGCTGGTGCTGCTGGGTGCGGCCGTCTCGGGGATATTTGCCAACGATGGCGCTGCCCTGATCCTGACGCCCATCGTCATCGCCATGCTGCAGGCGCTGCGCTTCTCGCCCCAGGCGACGCTGGCTTTTGTGATGGCGGCTGGCTTCATCGCGGATACTGCCAGCCTGCCGCTGGTGGTATCGAACCTTGTCAACATTGTTTCGGCTGATTACTTCAAGCTCGGGTTCGCCCGCTACGCCAGCCTCATGGTGCCGGTGAACATCGCCTCCGTCGGCATGACCTTGTTGGTGCTTTATGCCTTTTTCCGGAAGGACATTCCAGCGAAGTATGACGTCGCGCAATTGACTGCACCCGCGTCAGCGATACGAGATCGAGCAACCTTTGTGGCCGGGTGGTGGGTCTTGGGTCTGCTTCTTCTGGGCTTCTTCTGGTTGGAGGGGCTGGGCGTGCCGATCAGTGTTGTCGCCGCAGCTGGCGCAGCGATCTTGCTGGTGGTTGCCGCCCGTGGTCACGTCATCTCGACCAAAGAGGTCATCACCGGCGCACCGTGGCAGATCGTGTTCTTCTCTCTCGGCATGTACCTGGTGGTCTACGGCCTGCGCAACGCTGGCCTGACCGATATCCTGGCGCAGACCCTTGACGGCCTGGCAGCCCATGGAGTGTGGGCTGCGGCGCTCGGTACCGGTGTGCTGACGGCGTTCCTGTCCTCGATCATGAACAACATGCCGACGGTTCTAGTTGGCGCACTCGCCATTGATGCGACGACCGCGCAAGGCGTGGTGCGGGAAGCCATGGTCTACGCCAACGTCATTGGCTGCGACCTCGGCCCCAAGATCACGCCAATCGGCAGCCTGGCGACCTTACTGTGGCTCCATGTGTTGGACAAGAGGCAGATTCACATCTCATGGGGCTACTACTTCCGCATCGGAGCGATGCTCACGCTGCCGGTGCTGGTGGTCACCCTGGTGGCCCTGGCTATCCGGCTCTCGTAATGCCTTTAAAGACAAGGAATGACATGACCAAGATTTATCACAACCCTGCCTGCGGCACCTCCCGCAATACCCTTGCCATGATCCGCAACAGCGGTGAAGAGCCGACCGTCATCGAGTATCTGCAGCACCCGCCCAGCCGTGACAAGCTGGCCAAGATGATCCGGGATGGCGGTCTGACCGTGCGCGGGGCGATCCGCCAGAAGGGTACGCCTTATGCCGAACTCGGTCTCGATAATGCCACGCTCAGCGATGACCAACTGCTCGACGCCATGATGGCGCATCCCATCCTGATCAACCGCCCCTTTGTCGTGACAGCCAAGGGCACACGTCTGTGCCGCCCATCCGAGTTGGTGTTGGACATCCTGGAGCAGCCCCAGCAAGGGGCTTTCACCAAGGAAGACGGCGAGGTCGTGATCAATGCGGAGGGCCAGCGTGTCGCACCAGGTCAGTGATGTGCCCAACGTCGATCCGGCACAGTTCCAAGTGCCGACGGCCGCCGACTTCTCAAAGATCGGCACCTCGACGCACCCGCCACGGTTTCTCCTGCTGTATGGCTCGCTTCGTGACCGCTCCTACAGCCGCTTGCTGACGATGGAGGCGGCCAGGCTGCTGGAAGCCATGGGCGGCGAGGTCCGTATCTTCGATCCGCGCGGCCTGCCGCTGCCGGACAGCGAGCCCGAGACGCATCCGAAAGTCGCCGAATTACGTGAGCTGGCCAATTGGGCGGAAGGCATGGTGTGGTGTTCACCCGAGCGCCACGGCGCGATGACCGGCATCATGAAGGCGCAGATCGACTGGATACCCTTGTCGCAGGGGGCTATCAGGCCGACTCAGGGCAAGACGCTGGCCGTCATGGAGGTCTCAGGCGGCTCCCAGTCCTTCAATGCGGTCAATCAGATGCGCGTTCTCGGGCGCTGGATGCGGATGCTGACCATTCCGAACCAGTCGTCGGTGGCCAAGGCGTACCAGGAGTTCGATGACAACGGCCGAATGAAGGCGTCACCGTACTACGAGCGCGTGGTCGACGTGATGGAGGAACTGTTCAAGTTCACACTGTTGACACGTGATGTGTCGCCGTTCCTGACAGACCGGTACAGCGAACGCAGGGAAACCGCTGAAGCTCTGTCCAAACGCATGAATCAGCGTGCCATCTAGCGTGACACGCTGCCATGCGGAAAGGCAGTTTCTCGGGATCAGTGAAGCTTATCGTTTCTCGCTCTTTCTGGTGCTCCGTTTCTGGATCGGTGTATTGGCATACGCATCGAATCTCCGTTCAATTCAAGCACGTAAGAGCTATGTACAACGCGATCGATGGTCGCGTCTGCGACCGTCTTATCATTGAATGCCGCATGCCATGAACTCATCGGAAGCTGGCTGGTGAAGCGTTCCGTTCTCTAAAGCGATGAGGGCTTGGGCGTCCATGCCGCTGAAAGCGGCCAGTTGCTGAAGCGAAAGGCCCACTTCTTGGCGGCGAGCTCTGACAGCGCCCCCGATTTCAGGGGCCTAATCATGGCGAACACCTTCATGGCTATTTGACATCGCAGCAGCCGTGTTATCCGGACGCTGCGCGAGGATCTTGTCAATCCACGCTGCCTTGTCCCTCTCGGCTTGGTCGGCCTTACGTTCCGCCGCGGCCAGTTGACTCGCTAGCGTTTCAATCTGGTTGCCGGCGGCAGCTACGCCGGCCTTGGCCTCGATGAGCGCCTGTTGCGTCATGTCGAGTCGACGCTCTGCGTCGGCTCGTGCCATAGTCAATTCCTGGAGTTGGGCGGATTGTTGGTTTCGCTCCGAGCGAACCTGGTGCAATTCAGCGTGCGCTTCCGTCAGTGCATCGCGAAGCCGTTCCAGTTCGCCCACTTGGTGTGCTAGCGTGGCCTCCTGTTGGCCGAGCGTCACTTGCTGGGCCTCCTGGCGCCGCTGGCCGGCGATATTATCCTGTTCAAGGCGCGCAAGACGCTGCTCGAAAGCGTGCCGTTCCTCGGCACGTTGGCGCGCCGCCGCCTCTTGGAAATGCTCAAACTGGGTGCGAGTCTGTGCCAATTGCTGATTCAAGATATGAGCCTCGGCGGAGCGATCACTCAGCCGTTGCAGGAGTCCAGCATTCTCCGTTTGAGCGACCGTGAGTGCGAGAGCATTGGCTTGTAGATCCTGCTGGCATCTCACCAAGGCTTCCTGGGCCTTGGTGTGCTCTCGGACTAAGGTGGCGTGGGCTTGGCGGAGTTGTGCTTCGGCGGCCATGGATGCGTCTCTCTGGTTGCGCACAGTCGCCAGGACCTGCTCATGTGCCTCGTTGACCGCCTCTAACTGCCTGACTACATCATCCTGAAGCCGCTGGTAGACCCCCTTGACGGCCTCCACCAGATCGACCGGCAAGCCGGTGTCTCCGCTGGCAACCACTTCCTGATGTTCGGCCTTCCAGCGCTTGAGCATCGGGGCGATCGTGCTCTTGCTTCCAGTATCTCCGAGCGCTTCGCGAACCGTGTCGATGGTGGGTGCTTTACCAGCGGCGGCCAGCTGTGAAGCTGCTTTGGCGACTTGTGAGTAGAGGATGCCAGCACGGGCCATGGGAGCTCCATCAAATAAGGTATCGTATTACGTTATACGTAATAATACGTATAAATACAATTGGAAATTTATAATGAGATCAGTTCTATAACACACTATAAGAAGCATTATCGCGTGCTATATTGTGACTCTCGCTCTCTTTGCCTTCCTGCGCTGGTACATTAACCAAAATGCCCGACAAATTACTTGATCCAGTTCTTGAGTCGTCGGCGCTTCCGCTCGATCGCACTTCGGTCGGCAGTACACTTCCGATCGCTGATTTCGAGTCCATCCATCGCGATTTTCTCGCCGCAGCCACCTCAGAAAACACCCGTCGAACCTATCGCTCGGCCATTCGCCATTTTCTCGCATGGGGTGGCGTATTACCCGCCGACGAAAATGGGATAATTCGCTATCTGCTGGCTCATGCTGGAACCCACAACGCCCGGACTCTCGCGCTGCGGTTGACGGCGCTGTCTCAGTGGCATGTGTATCAAGGGTTTCCCGATCCTGCCGGCACCGCAACCGTGCGCAAGACGCTCAAAGGCATAGGCCGGACCCATGGTCGCCCCAAAAAACAGGCCAAGGCCCTGCCTATTGAGGATCTTGAAAAAATCGTCTGTAAGCTGGCCACCCTGGAAAGCATCAAGGCAAAACGCGATAGCGCCTTGCTGCAGCTGGGCTTTTTCGGGGGATATCGCCGCAGCGAGCTCGCCGCGCTGCAGTTCGCCGATCTTGCATGGGAACCAGACGGATTGATCGTCACGCTGCGACGATCCAAGACAGATCAACAGGGACTAGGCATCATCAAGGCTATTCCTTACGGTACCGGCACGTGCTGCCCAGCCACGGCACTACGTACCTGGCTGGACGCGGCCGGCATTGACGGTGGCGCGGCTTTCCGCTCGGTCAACAAGTGGGAAATGGTCGGTGAGCGGGCAATTCATCCCGCGAGCGTCAATACGATCCTGGCAGATTGTGCAGCATTCACTGGTCTAGACTACGTCCCCGATCTTTCAAGTCACAGCCTGCGGCGAGGCATGGCAACTAGTGCCTATCGCGCTGGCGCCGACTTCCGAGAAATCAAACGGCAAGGCGGCTGGCGACATGACGGTACCGTGCAGGGGTACATCGAGGAGGCAGGTCGTTTTGAAGAGAATGCTACCCGACATTTACTTCGAAAGCCTTCCGCATAACTGCTCCCATAAAGTTGTCCGCTAATCCTACACCGCTGTCGGCGGACTTTCCCGATTTTTCAGGAAGTCACTGACGCGTTTTATGCACTGATTGCTTCATAATTTGCCAACCCTCTGATGCCTTATCTCGGCACTCATGGCCATTGTCTATAAGAACGGAAGGCGCCCGGCTGAAAGTTGATCCGGGACGCACCCTCTTGATTGTTGAGGATAGCCAAGACGTTCGAAAGATATTTTTGGAGGCCTTCCAAAATGAGGGGTACCAAGTTTTGGAAGCACAGAATGGACGAGAAGCTTATGACCTGATGATGAGCTTTGGCAAACTTGTGAACGTTGTTTTGACAGATTTGCGGATGCCTGTAATGGACGGTTTAGAGTTCGCTGCCTTACTCAAGAGTGACCCACGATTCTCCAGAATACCGGTGGTGCTACTGAGCGCAACTCCTATGAAGAACTCTTGGAAAGCGCTGGATGTCTTTAGTGCGTTGCTTGTAAAACCTTGCTCCTTGAGTGTTTTGGTTAGGACCGTCCAGTCCGTTCAGTAGTCAAGGGCCAGAATACAATTTAACGGAGCTGATGCGCGATCGACCTAGATATTTGAAAAGTTGAAAAACGACCGCTAGGCGAGGTCACTTTGCCTTCTTTTCACTTCTTCCCTTGCGTCTTCAAGGAATCGCCTAACGACGACTCTCTTACGGGTAAGTTCTGCATGCAACTTCGAACTCATCGGTGCCACCGTCATCAGATCCCTTAGGGTAGCCGGGCTTTCGCTAAATCGATTTCGCATCAAGACCTCCTGTTGAAAAGCTAGCCCATTTAAACACGATTTATCCTCAAGTTTTCATCCAGTATAGAAGTAGCGGTACAGGCAAAAATGTCGTTACGCTATAGGTTTGATCATCCTGATAGAAAAATAGATTAAGTATTTTCACGTGCTGGATAAGGAATAGGAGTAAGGTCTGAACATTCCTTGGCGAATCAAGGCTCTGGCAAAAAGCACCTCGATTGATTCGTTTCCCATCCCGACTCTGCCGCCTCTCCAATTCCTTGAGTCCCTCCGTTGAGATGCTTTGGTATCTTTCTCATTGGAGAATCACGTGAACAATACGAATCCACGTCAAGCGGCGGACACGGTTGCCGATTATCAAAATTTCCCGTTTTCAGAAACTTCCCTCTATCTAGACTATTCGGGGCAGCTTGCGGACATCGAGTGCATTCAGCAGGTTCTTGAGGATCTCGCGCGTAGTCGGGGAAAGACAAACGACCTTTGCGACCCAAGGCCTCCCATTTTGTCAGAGGACTAGAGCGCAAAAGTGCGCATATACATCGTCCGTGAAAACGGACTTTTATACTTCCGAGCCGCTTGACTCCTTTGGTTGAGGCCCAGTCGGTCTTTCGCTACACGCTTTCTTTAAGGTGAGCTCAGGCACCTATTGTCTTATTTCACTCCACCCTTCCTGCCTGGAGAAAAAAATGCGACTTTATTCCAATAGCCGATTTAACAGCGACGAAATTGTGGAAGCGATAGATAAGCATCGTCGAGAACACGGTGACTGCTTTTTTGAAAATAGCGAGATCACAAATTCCACGACGCTTAGTGCAAAGGCACAGAGCTTTCGCGAAAAGAAGTTAGGGTGGCCAGGGAGTCCGAACAGCTTTCGACGGGTCGCGTCGGCGAAGGTTAAAAAGTAGCAGAGAAGCAGGGATCGACGCTCAGATTAGGATGCCTATTTTTAGGATGACCGAACCGAGCAGCTACCTATGCGGAGGATTTCCCCCGGGCTGAAATGCTCATACATAGACAATACACAAAGGACGAATATGTCAGATACCAGACCACCCGTGGATCAGAAAAACGAAAGCCAAGAACGGGCACAGCCGCGTGGGCACCCGCAGCAGCATCAAGGGCATATCCCGAACCAAGAACAAGTAGGCGGTGCTAATGAACACGTACGTCAACCGGCCAATGATGCCGAAAGTAATAGCGCTCAATCTCAGCAGCAAGGAGATGCTAAAGGGCTAGGTGAAAATCCGAATAAAGACCACCTTACATTGGTGAAAAAGCAGGTTCCCCCGAACTGATCTTGCAAGGCCGTGCTGTAAAGCATCCATTGGCTAGGTAAAGGTTGGGCATGAAAAAAAAATTGATCGATGCTGACGGTAGAGAGTTTGCGGAATGCCAGGGCAATTCGAACAAAAAACACCCGCCCAGGTCGCAGATTAAACCGCCAGCAATGCCACCCTAACGGAGAATCCCTATGTCCATTTTTCAAACTGCAGACAGATCCGGAAATTTTTGCTACGAGCTCAGATATTCGCACCACTCAGATGGGTGGCAAATGAACAACATTTCGATCCAACGACGCAATCATCAGATTTTCTCAAAGAAGAATCTCGCAGGAGTTTACCGCGCGGAAGCAGTATTACTTGAGCAGGGCGTCAACATGTGCGAAGCGGTAATTGCACGCTTTAATCTAAATTCGCTTTCGCATTCATAGTAGCCGTATCCACCTTTGCAAACCTTTGATGGTATCGCCGGAACTCGGTGCGATATCCCCATACGTGGGAGAGTTTATGAGCAAGGTAAACCGGTGGCGTGAGTTTTCCGCCACAAAGACTGTTGCCCCTCCTGAAAGAAGTCTTGAGGCGGACTGGCCTCCGAGAACTGGTGGGAAATTGACTGCCAGTCAGATCTTCGGAGCCGAAACTCTTGGAGATGAACAGGCAATCTTAGCAGCTGAGTCAGAAGGGCTCGCGATTCAAGAGGACTAGTCCTCGTACGCTATCGGCGGGGCAGAGATCAATAATGATTGCGCTTGCCTTTCACGTCATTTTTCATCAATAGCTATGGATAGCTAGCATTTCTTTAATTGAACGATTTTCGCGATCCGAATATCGCGACAACGGACATCGCGGCCTGTTCCATTGACTCCTTAACCCGACCGCGATGCGAAGGAACGATCGTGTCAAACTTCAATAAAACCCAAGGCTTTCATCGGCTGGAGCAGCAAGGATTTACTCCCCACAAGGAGAAGACGTCGAGATCCAGCGATGGTCGCTATTCTTCACGCGATGGCGAGAAGAAAAAGCAAGAACAGGCTGATCAGCAAAGTGATGCCGGCCCACGCCGCTATGAAGGTGGCGACATCTATCGTAAGAACTATATGAGAGAGGATGAGAAGTCTAATCGATCACGGTAATGTCGCATGTGGCCGAGCAGTCTAATTTATTAAAGAGGCCGCAGTTGCGGCCTCTTTAACTGAGGAGTTTGTCATGCGATTTCATTTTGAAGATAGGGCCCATGAGGCTGGCTTTGTATGGCTGCGGATTGGGAAGCTTGAGGTTATTGAAGTAACTAGTGGTTTAGGAAGTAGCCGTACGAGGACAGAGTTTCAAATTAGGAACTCACCGAGCACTCTAGACGGTCAGATGATCGTCTGTCGAAAAGCAATAGCTCAATTTATTCGTGAATCTACGGGATCAAAGGAAATGTCGATTTCAATTTTCGATGAATCGATTGAACCGTGGAAAGGACAATTGTTTGCGATAACCCCGCTGGATGATCATCTCGATGTGTAAATGAATCGCTGATCCCGGCACTCTCCTAACGCACACGCCAGCAATTTTTGTTGAATGGTTGTGCACCTTGCCCGTGATAACGGGCCGATATCCCAATAGTAGGAGTTTCCCATGGCAGAAAAAGAGCAAAAGCGCGGCAACCGAGAGCCGAAAAAACCTAAAAAAAAACCAGTGCCAGCAGTCCCGGTGCAGCGCGCTCATCAAGGACTGTAGTGAAAACGGTTCTTAATCATAAAAATCCTGACAACCGCTGGGTCACATCGCCTAGCCTTTGCCCCCGAGGCTATACGGCCTAGCTTCTTCACGGCGGGTTTATCGCGGGGCGTCTCTCCCCGCGGTGCCCTGAAAGGCCAACATGCGCCGATTTTTTCAATTTGCGTCCCAACGCTCCGCCCCAGATCCGTGGGCCGATACCGCACCTGTGCGCGAGGAACTGTTCGGCATCGAGCGCCTAGAGCAGCACGCGCGCAGCCTCGCGACGGCTCAGTTAGTTAGTATCCATCCACCTCGGGTTCGGTCGTTGCACAATCGGTTGCGCGAAAACGCCGTTGATCTGCTGCAGGCCTATCGCGCAGGTGCCGCAGAAGTGGCTGCTGGACGCCGTGTAGTCCCGGCCGCTGAATGGCTGCTGGATAACTATCACGTTGTTGAAGCGCAGGTGCGCGAGATTCGCACTGACCTACCGCCCGGCTACTATAAGCAGTTGCCCAAGCTGGCAGATGGTCCGTTGGCGGGCTATCCACGCGTCTTCGGAATTGCGTGGGCATTCGTCGCCCACACTGACAGCCACTTCGATCCTGCCGTCCTCCGCCGCTTTATTGCAGCCTACCAGGAGGTCCAACCACTGGACATCAGCGAACTATGGGCTGTGGCGATCACCCTACGTATCGTGCTGGTGGAGAACTTGCGCCGATTGGCCGATCAGATCACTGTCGGACGCGCGGCGCGCGCCGATGCCCAAAGGCTCGCCGACCGCTTGCTGGAACCGGGCGCAGCCTATGCCGCGTTGAACCAGGATATCGCCACGCGCGCGAGCAGCCCTGTGTCCGAACTTTTCGCGGCACAGCTCGCCAAGCGTCTGCGCGACCAGGACCCGCGCGTCACGCCTGCCCTACAGTGGCTGGATGAGCGGCTGCGTGACCAGGGCACGGATGCTGACCAGGCTATCCTGCATGCACAGCAGCGTCAGGGTGCCTCCAACGTCTCGGTGCGCAACGTCATCACCAGCATGCGCCTGATGTCTGACATCGACTGGGCAGATATGTTCGAGAGCACTAGCATAGTGGACACGCGTCTGCGCGCTAACAGCACCTTCGCGGAAATGGATTTTCCCACACGCAATCGCTACCGTACGGCGATCGAGCAACTGGCTCGGGGATCACCGTTATCCGAACTCGCTATTGTTGAGCGAGCGTTGGCGTTGGCGCAGGCGGCTTCGCCGAAGTCGCCCGAGCTTCTCGTCCAGAACTCCAGCAGGATAGATCCCGGACATTACCTGATCGCCGAGGGACGCAGCGAATTAGAGCATGCCATCGGATTCCGGCCGCCACTGGTTCTTCGCATCGACCGTTTCAGCGTCCGCGTCGGGCTTAGCGGATACGTGACCGCCATCCTCGCGCTTGCGGCCATGCTGCTGGGTCTCGCGTTCTGGGCCATGTTTGGTATCGGCAGCTTGACGATAGCTCCCACAGGGCTGCTGGCGGTGCTCGCGATGGCCGCATTCATTCCTGTGACCGAAGTAGCCACAGCGCTGGTCCAGCGCGCAATTGCGTCCCGCGCTGGCGCAGTGACGCTCCCGGCTTTGGCGCTGGCCGACGGGGTTCCAACCCATTTGCGCACACTAGTTGTCGTGCCCACGCTGCTCTCCGGCGAGGCGGAACTGCGCCGGCATATCGAGAGCCTTGAGGTTCACCATCTGTCTGGTGCCGGTGGTGACCTATCTTTTGCTCTGCTATCGGACGGCCTTGATGCAGATTCGGAAGTGCTAGACGGCGACGCCTACCTTATCGGCATTGCGCAGGATGCCATCGACGCACTTAACCAACGGTATGGACTAGCCCCAGGTGGTAAGCGCTTTTACCTGTTGCACCGGCAGCGCCGATTCAACGCAAGCGAAAACCGCTGGATGGGATGGGAGCGTAAGCGTGGAAAGCTCCATGAACTCAATCGATTATTGCGCGGCGCAACTGACACCAGTTTTATGTCGCTGGGTGGTGCTGCCGACAAAGCTCATCAACCCGAGATCCTTGCCAGAGTGCGCTACGTCATCACGTTGGACGCCGACACCCGACTGCCCCGTGACGCAGCGCTGCGCCTGATCGGCAAGATGGCTCACCCCTTGAACTGTGTGCGCTGGAACAATGCCGAACAGCGTGTAGTGGGCGGTTACGCCATCTTGCAGCCACGCGTGACACCAACACTGCCATTGGGCCGCGAGGGATCGCTCTATCAGTGCATTTCGGCCGGTTCGGGTGGCATGGACCCCTACGCGTCCGCCGTGTCTGACGTTTACCAGGACCTTTTCGGTGAGGGATCCTACACCGGTAAAGGCATCTACGACGTCGATGCCTTTGAGGCAGCGCTTGCTGGGCGTATTCCTGAGAACACGATGCTTAGCCACGACCTGTTCGAAGGCGTGTTCGCTCGCGCGGGGCTTGCCTCGGACGTCGAAGTGGTCGAAGAATTCCCTGCCCGCTACGACGTCGCAGCCAGGCGCCAACACCGCTGGACGCGCGGCGACTGGCAACTCCTGCCCTGGATACTCGGGCGACGCCATTCAGGTGCGACCCTACCGCCAGTGGGCCGCTGGAAAATGATCGACAACTTGCGGCGCTCCCTGCTGGCGCCCACGAGCCTACTGGCTCTAGCGCTGTGCGCTTGGTTGCCCTGGCCTCAATTATTACAAGCCATGGGGCTGCTGGTACTGGCACTGGCAGTGCCGTTCTTTCTGCCCCACATCTCCGGACTAGCGCCAACGCGCGCGGGCATCGGGCTGGGTAGCCAACTACGCCGGTTGGCCAGCGATCTTCGGTTAGCCGTAATGCAGACAATCTGGACGCTAGCTCTGCTTCCGGATCAGACCTGGCGCACGATGGATGCTATCACGCGTACCCTGATCAGACTCTACGCGACCCATCGGCATCTGCTGGAATGGACAACCGCAGCCCAGTCGGCCGCTCGCCCGCGCCCCGGTATAACTGGCTTCTATGGCCAGATGGCCGGTGGCGTGCTGTTGGCCCTAGTATTCGCCATAGGCGTTAGCGTGTTCTTTCCTGCAGCATGCGCAATTGCGTTGCCGCTGTCGGCGCTCTGGGTCGCAGCGCCGGTCTTGGCCTGGCGCGTCAGCCGCCGGCCGCCGATTGTGACATCCGGTGCGCCCGAACTCACAGATACCTTGGCCCTGCGGCTTACTGCACGTCGCACTTGGCGTTTTTTCGAAACTTTCGTGACGCCGGCTGAGCACATGCTTCCACCGGACAATTTTCAGGAAGATCCGAAGCCAGTGATCGCTCACCGCACCTCGCCTACCAACATAGGCTTGTACTTGCTGTCGACGGTGGCGGCCCGCGATTTTGGCTGGGCTGGTGCCCTGCAGACTTGCGAGCGCCTGGAAGCGGCTTTCGTCAGCTTGCAGACATTGGAAAGGTTCCGAGGCCATTTCTACAACTGGTATGACACGCGCACGAACCAGGTGCTTGCACCGGCGTATGTGTCGTCTGTGGACAGCGGTAACCTCGCCGGCCACTTGATCGTACTGGCTAATGCCTGCGAAGAATGGATGGGTGCGTCGCTGTCGACGGATTGGACGGAGGGTGCGAGCGACGCACTCGCGCTAGCCCGGGAGTCGGCGTCTGCTAAACCTTCGACCCAAGGGGCACAGGGACAGCGACTGCTGAGCGTCCTTGCCGAGATCGAGGCAGGGTTCCACGATCCTGCCAGCATGTCACTTCCGGTATTTCAGCGCCTGGCCGATAAGGCGGCAGAAGAAGCGCAGGCGCTGGTCCCAGCAATACAAGCGGAAGGTGACGACCTTCTATTCTGGACCAATGCGCTGCAAGGGCGGATCGAGCAACAGGCACGCGACGCCAAGTCATTCGGCGTCGCGGCGAACGCTATCGATGCCCGCTGGCAGGCGTTGGCGCAACAGGCGCGTGCGCTAGCGCTAGGGATGGACTTCGCCTTCTTGCTAGATCCTGAACGCAAACTGCTTTCCATAGGTTATGCCGCAGTGGAGAACTTGCTCGATCCCAACTGCTACGACCTACTAGCCTCTGAGGCGCGACTAGCCAGCCTCTTCTCAATCGCCAAGGGCGACGTATCCACGCGCCACTGGTTCCGCTTGGATCGGACAGCCATCCCCGTAGGACGTGGATCGGCCCTGGTATCTTGGTCAGGGTCGATGTTCGAGTATCTGATGCCGTCGCTGGTGATGCGCGCACCGGCAGGTAGCCTACTGGAGCAGACCAATCGCCTGATCGTGCAGCACCAGATGGCCTACGGTCGGCGGATGAGCGTGCCGTGGGGCATCTCCGAGTCGGCGTACAACGCTCGCGATCTGGAATTTACTTACCAGTACTCCAACTTTGGCGTGCCAGGCCTGGGCCTAAAACGCGGGCTGGCTCAGGATCTGGTGATCGCGCCTTACGCGACCGGTCTCGCTACCATGGTCGATGCACCGCTAGCACAACGCAACTTTGAGTACCTGCAGACGCTTGGTGCGCTCGGGCGCTATGGCTTTTACGAGGCGCTCGACTTCACCCGTTCCCGCCTGCCCGGCGGGTCGCAGGTCGCCATCGTACGCAGCTTTATGGCGCATCACCAGGGCATGACACTTGTCGCAATCGCCAATACGCTCCAGGGCGCTCGCATGCGGGAACGCTTCCATCGTGAACCGATGATCCAGGCCTGCGAATTGCTGCTGCACGAGCGTATGCCGCGCCTCGTCTCTGTGGCGCGTGCGCGCGCTGAAGAGGTGCTGTCTGGCGCAACCAATCCACATGGTGACTTACACGCGGTACGGCACATAGACCCGTCTGTTACGGCGGCCCCTGCTACGCACCTGCTGTCCAACGGGCGTTATGCCATCATGCTCACCGCAGCGGGCGCCGGCTACAGCCGCTGGCGTGAGTTGGCTGTGACGCGCTGGCGCGAAGACGCAACCCGCGACGACTGGGGAGCCTACGTCTATCTACGTGACACGGATACCGGTCAGATATGGTCCGCTGCGGCGCAGCCGCTGGCCGTGTCACCCGATAGCTACGAGGTAGTCTTCGCCGAGGACCACGCCGCCTTTACGCGGCACGACGGCAGCCTGACGACCACAATGGAGGTGCTGGTGTCCGCCGAAGTTGACGGCGAGGTACGCCGCGTCACAGTCGTCAATACAGGCCGCAAGAGTCGTGAAATCGAACTCACCTCCTACTCTGAGGTGGTGTTGGCGTCGCCCGCGGGTGATGATGCCCATCCCGCCTTCTCCAAGATGTTCGTGCAGACTGAATATCTCCCAGAGTTCGGTGCCCTGATCGCTACGCGACGCCCTCGCGGGCCGCACGAGCAGCGGATCTGGGCCGCACACTTCGCTGTGGTCGAAGGCATCGTCACGGCACCCGTGCAGTACGAATCCGACCGGGCACAGTTCCTGGGCCGAGGTCGTACATGCGCCACGGCGCAAGCAATGGTGGACGGAGCCATGCTGTCTGGTACGGCCGGTACGGTGCTCGATCCGGTTTTCTCGGTGCGACACCGCGTGCGTATCGCGCCCGGTCGTATGGCGCGCCTGGCTTTCTGGACGCTGGTGGCGCCTACTCGCGAAGCGCTACTGGAACTGGTGGACCAGCACCATGACCGTAGCGCCTTCGAGCGTGCTCGGACCTTGGCCTGGACCCAGGCCCAGGTACAGTTGCGACACATCGGCGTCGAAGCCGACGAAGCCGCAGACTTCCAGCGGCTGGCGGCACCTATCCTCTATGCCGATGCGCGCTTCCGCGCACCGGCCGAGGAGATCGCTCATGGCGCAGGTCCGCAGTCGGGCTTGTGGCGGCACTCGGTCTCCGGCGACTTGCCAATCGTGGTGTTGCGAATCGATGACATCGAGGATATTGCCCAAGTGCGCCAACTACTTCGTGCGCACGAGTACTGGCGAATGAAGGGGCTGAGCGTCGATCTGGTGATCGTTAATGAGCGAGCTTCCTCTTATGTGCAGGATCTGCAGTCCGCTATCGAAACGGCCGTGCGCCGGAGCCAGTCGCGCCTTCGAGCACAAGGCGAGACGATAGCCCAGGGGGTGGTCCATACACTGCGCGCAGATCTGATGGATGTGTCAGCCCGGGCCTTACTGCATTCAGCAGCTCGCGTGCTGCTGCTAGCGCGTCGGGGCGACATCGCTCGGCAAATCGGTCTCCTGCCGGAGACGCTACACGACGCGAGTGCGGCGCTCGAATTAGCTACCTATACCCCATCTTCCAACCTGACGAGGCAGGGGCAGAGCACAGACACGGGGCGGCTGGAGTTCTTCAACGGACTCGGTGGATTCGATCAGGGCGGTCGCGAATACGTGACCGTACTCACCGACGGACAGACCACCCCCGCCCCCTGGATCAACGTCATCGCCAACCCTGTCTTCGGCTTCCAGGTCTCGGCCGATGGCAGCGCAAGTACTTGGGCTGGTAACAGCCGTGAGAATCAACTTACCCCATGGTCTAACGATCCAGTGACCGACCCGACCGGCGAGGCGTTCTTCGTACGAGACGAGTCGAGCGGCGAGCTCTGGAGCCCTACTGCGCAGCCAATCCGCGACTGTGGCACCTACGTTGCACGCCACGGTCATGGCTATAGCCGCTTCACGCACCAGGCGCACGGTATCTCGCTTGAACTGCTGCAGTTCGTGCCACTGGACGCCCCAATTAAGGTGTCGCGCCTCACCTTACACAATCTCAGCCCACAGACGCGGCGTCTATCCATCACGGCCTATGCAGAATGGGTATTGGGTGCCTCGCGTGCGGCTTGCGCACCCTTCATCCTTACCGAGATCGATGCAGCCAGCGGCGTGCTGCTGGCGCGCAATCCCTGGAGCACAGCCTTTCCGGGTAGAGTCGCTTTCGCCGATCTCGGGGGCCGGCAGACCGCTTGGACCGCTGACCGTAAGGAATTCCTTGGCCATCGCGGCAGTCTGGCGGCACCCGCTGCATTGCAGAGCCAGGCGTCCCTATCCGGTACGGTGGGTGCGGGCCTGGATCCCTGCGCTGTGCTGCAGTGCAGCCTAGTGCTGCGGCCCGGCGAGTCGGTAGACATCATCGCTCTACTCGGGCAATGCGGCAGCGCGCAGGAAAGTTTGGAACTAGCGGCGCGCTGGCGTGAGACTGATCTGGAGGCCGAACTGCAGCGGGTGCGCGACCATTTGGAAGGGCTGCTCGGTGCCGTGCAAGTGCGCACGCCAGACCGCGCGATGGACATCCTGCTCAACGGTTGGCTTCTCTACCAGACGCTGGCTTGCCGCATCTGGGCCCGCTCGGCGTTCTATCAGGCCAGCGGTGCTTACGGCTTTCGAGACCAACTGCAGGATGGCATGGCGCTCACATTCGCGCGGCCTGAAGAAACGCGTCAACACTTGCTGCGCGCTGCAGGCCGTCAGTTCCTCGAAGGCGACGTGCAACATTGGTGGCTGCCGCATTCGGGCCAAGGCGTGCGCACGCGAATCTCGGACGACCGCATCTGGCTGGCTTTCGCCGCGGCCAGCTATGTGGTCGTCTCGGGCGATACAGCGGTACTTGACGAATCCATCGCCTTCCTGGAAGGCCCCGCGCTGCAGGTAGGCGAACATGATGCCTTTTTCCAACCGATGCCCTCAGGCACCTCTACAACGCTGTTTGAGCACTGCGCGCGTGCATTGGACCAGAGTATCGACCTCACTGGCGAATTAGGGCTGCCGCTGATGGGGACCGGCGATTGGAACGATGGCATGAATCGTGTAGGCCAGGAAGGCCGGGGGCAGAGCGTTTGGCTCGGCTGGCTGCAGGTACGTACACTGATCCTCTTCGCTCCTCTGGCAGAGGCACGCGACCCCACCCGCGCCGCGCGCTGGCGGGGCCATGTTCAGTCTGTGACGGCCTCGCTGGAGCGCGAGGCCTGGGACGGCGCCTGGTATCGGCGCGCCATATTCGATGATGGCACGTGGCTGGGCAGTCGCCACAGCGAGGAATGCTGTATCGATTCGATCGCCCAATCCTGGGCCGTACTGTCAGGAGTCGCCGATCCTGACCACGCACAGATGGCGATGGACTCGCTGCGCTCGCACCTGGTGCTGCCAGAGGCGGGGCTGGCGTTGCTCTTTACCCCACCTTTTGACCACACACAGAGCGACCCTGGCTACATCTTGGGTTACCCGCCGGGCTTACGTGAGAATGGAGGTCAATACAGCCACGCGGCCATGTGGGCCATCCTAGCGTTCACGCAGTTACGCGGCGACCCGCAGGCGGGCGAGCACGCCCATGCCCTGTTCGCTCTGGTCAATCCTATCAACCATGCTCGGACACCTGCTCAGACGGCGCGCTACCGCGTAGAACCGTACGTGGTGGCTGCCGATGTGTATTCGGTATCGCCGCACGAAGGCCGGGGCGGCTGGACCTGGTACACCGGTGCCGCCGGCTGGATGCACCGTGCGGGTATGGAGGGGATTCTAGGCATTCGCCGCGAAGGCGAGGTATTAATCCTCGATCCGTGTATTCCGGCCGGATGGCCTGGCTTCGAGGCAGAAATCGTCCTGGGTGCAGCGCGCTACATCATCCAGGTCGAATCACAAGGGTTGCGCTGCGCCGGTATCTCGGCGGCTGCACTAGATGGTATGACACTCACCTGTGACGGCGGTCCCTTGCGGATACCAGTCACACCGGGCAAGCATCGGCTGGTAGCCATATTGTGAAGGCGTGCTCGTTCAATGCCATACAGAACAGCCATCAACGATCAATAACCCGGTCCAGGAGCGTCGCGTCAACGTCCTCTGCTCACTGCGGCAACGCGAAATTACCGCTTTGCAATACATCTAAATTCCACGCTGAGTCGGCCCCTCACAGGCGAACAACAGCCTTCTTAAAATAGAGAAGGATAGCTTAGTGATTCAGCGCAGGTCATGGTGCTTCAAGAAGCTCCAGGAGCCGATCATCATCGCGATAGCAGCTGCCGCTGATCTCATTCTTCATCCTCTATTGAACCACTGATAGACTCGCTTCTTTGCCATCATCCACCCGGTACGGCAGTCGACGATGATGGTAATTCCCGGAAGGCATAGCAATTTGCCCTGGCGTCATTCAGCGCATGGTGCTCGGGCAGATTGTTTTTCTTGTGAAACTCGTACCGCAGTAGCTCGTTAATGCGATCAGCGACGAGTCGTCGGTTACACCACGGCGGTACGCGACCATCTAGAACGTCGTAAAAGAGATCCCAATCGGTCTGGTAGTCGTAACAGACGAAGACTTCCTGGTCCTTGGGGCGCACCAGCCGGAGCCAGTTGGTCATCTGCAGGTAGAGGTCGTCCTTGGTCATTTCCGCGTGGGGTGCGTATCCCAAAAGTGGAAGGACGGCGGCCTTCACGAATTCACTGCATTCGCGCAACTCGTAGGGAAGCTCGGCGTAAAACTCTTCGCCACTCTGGGCCACCAGACCAATACTGACCAACTGCGGATCAAGAAAATCAGTGAACTCGGTGTCGATGAAGACGTTGAATGGCATCGTGAGCTTCCTCATAAGACCGCTGCGCCGGCTTGGCTCTGGCTAGAAAGCGTGGCATGTCCCAATACCCATGGCATCAGCTTAGCGATATTGACGGCATCATCGAGTCCACGATGATGCTGCCCCTCCAAAGGGATGCCGGTCAGCGTACAGGCTCGAACCATGCCCACCTCCTTGCCGATGCGCTGTGTCTTCGCAAAGAGTCGCTTGGCATTCTGATGCGGCATGAGCAAAGGCATAGCAATCCCATGGCGCTGGGAATCCCTGGTGAGCTGTTTGTGATCGTAGTTTCCCCAGCTCATCCAGACAGTTTCCGTTGACGCCACGTCGTTGACGAAGGCTTGAAGCGCTCGGGCTGCGACAGGAAAAAGAGGAGCCTGATCGACTTCTTCTTGCGTGATCCCGATCAATTGCTTGCAAAATGGCGTAAGAACTGGCCGCGCCAGCGGCCTAACCAGATGCTGGAACCGTTCAAGCACCACGCCACCTTCGGTGACCCAGCAGGCACCGATTTCAATAATTTCCATCTCTTCCGGCGGGATGCTGCCGTCATCCGAACAGGTCGCTTCCAGGTCGACTACGAGAATTCTGGTCACTTGATCCTCTTGATTTTTGGGTGAATCAATGTGGAAGACAATTTCGCATGCGAAATTCGCTGCCCTTTAGTGACTAGTCACCGCGGTGGTAACTTGATCCGGCTCAATTTTGAGCTACCTGATAGCTATCAGGTAGCTGCGAAATTTTTGCAGCTGAATTTGCGGCTGATGCGCGTGGAAAATATTCGGCCGTTCATCGAGCGCGATGGCCGGGTGGTGACCGCAATCGCGCCGTCATGAATGGACAGGAATACCCGTTGGCCAATCTTCCAGTCCGTCAACGCCTTCGGCCATGAGACTTTGCCGCCGCGTCCGAGGATGGTTGAGAAGGTTTGACGTCTTTTCATATAAACCAAGGCTATTCAATAGAGCTTTTTTGACCAGCGTCGATCACGTTCTGCGGCATTTCGTTCCACCGGTTATAACATCTCGTGCACACAATTTATTCATGTCGTGATTTGCGTTGGTTCACAGAAGTAGCAACGCGCACGAATGTGAAAACTTGCCATTGACAAACATTCAGCGCCTGATGCAATGTCCCGTTGCTGGCTCGAAAAGCGGTTTATAGCTAGCGCGACACGCTGGTTGCTGGAGTCAATTATCTAGCGCATTCCTTAGCGTACAGTTTTTACCGTTTTCCACATCGGTGAAAATTTTCAAACGAGAATCGCCAGTTAGTATCGTCCGCTCAGGAGAGGTCGCTACAAATCTTTTCATGCCGCAAGCAGAGTCTACTTCCCGCCTTAGAGGAATTCACTGACATGCCACGACGCTCCATTCTTTCAGCCGCTGAACAGGCGAGCCTGATTACCCTCCCTGCGTCACAAGACGAGTTGATTCAGCACTATACGCTCAACGACACCGATCTGGCCCTGATCCGTCAACGTCGAGGCGAGGCCAACCGGCTCGGCTTCGCCGTCCAGCTCTGTATGTTGCGGTTTCCGGGATATGCGTTCGGCAATGACCGGGAGGTGCCAGCTCATGTGGTGCAGTGGGTCGCCCGTCAAGTGCGAGCAAATCCTGACTCTTGGGGCGATTACGCTCAGAGAGATACCACGCGTAGAGAACACCTTCAGGAGCTGCGAAGCTATCTGGCAGTACGTCCGTTCGGGCTCGCGGATTATCGGTTCCTCGTCCATCAAATGACAGACTTGGCGACGCAGACAGATAAGGCCGTCGTCCTTGCTGCCAACGCATTACAACAGCTGCGTAATCGCAGCGTAATGCTACCTGCAGTATCTGTGATCGACCGGATATGCGCGGAGGGTATCAGTCGCGCGAACAAGAAGATTTACCGTACTTTGACAGAGCCGCTCTCTGATATCCATCGACGCAGCTTGGACGCGCTGCTGACAAACCGCCCCGGCACCGGCGTGACGATGTTGTCTTGGCTTCGGCAATCACCTCGAAAACCGAATTCCCGGTTCATGATGGAGCACATCGAACGGCTTAAAGCGTTCCAAGCGCTGAATCTACCAGAGGGGATCGGTCGTTACGTCCATCAGAATCGCTTACTCAAGATAGCGCGTGAAGGCGGTCAGATGGTGCCGCGCGACTTGTCCAGATTCGAAGATCAACGGCGTTACGCCACTCTGGTAGCTCTTGCCATCGAGGGGATGGCGACCGTGACCGATGAAATAGTGGATCTTCACGACCGCATCCTCATGCGCCTGTTTAATGCGGCCAAAAACAAACACCAGCAGCGGTTCCATCAGCAGGGTAAGGCCATCAACGAAAAAATCTTGTTGTACACCCGCATCGGCAAGGCACTGGTAGAAGCAAAGCTGGCAGGCATGGACCCGTATGACGCGATCGAGGCCGTATTGCCGTGGGATGAATTTGCCAAAAGCATCGATGAGGCCGCGCATCTTGCACAGCCTGTCCGTCTGGGCGAGGACCGGAAAACAGGTCTTCTTCATTACCCATTCCATCGAAGAAGCACTCTTCCTGGGAACGGAAGTGATCGTGATGTCTCCACGCCCGGGACGCATCGTGGCCCGTTTCGAGACCGATTTCGTGCGCCGTTTCGCCGCCGGGCAGGAGGCCCGCGCCATCAAGACCGAACCGGCCTTTGCGGAACTACGCGAAGAGATCCGCGCCATCGTCCACCAGTCCGAGGACCTCGTTGCATCATGAATGACCAAGTTCAACCTCTTCCCCTGCTGGACGCGCTTCGCACCGAACCGTCCGCACCAGCCCAGACCAGCACCCCACCCCGTCTGGTCAGGATGCGCAGCTTCGGCATCGGTGAAGGTTCGACGGTGAGCATCAGCATCGCGGCCGCCATCGTCATCCTCGCGCTATGGTGGCTGATCGCGCAGGCCGGCTGGGTGCCGCATCTGTTCCTGCCCACGCCGACCGAGGTGATCAACGTGGTGCAGGGGATCTGGGAAGACGGCTATGCCAATGCCACCCTGGCCGAACACGTCGGTGCGAGCCTGCTGCGCATCCTCACGGCAGGCGTTATCGCAGTCTTGCTGGGCATTCCGGTGGGCTTGCTGATGGGCTTGAACCGCTGGGTCAAGGGCGTGCTGGACACCCCCATCGAGTTCTACTGGCCGTTGCCGCCGCTGGCCTATCTGCCGCTGATGATCATCTGGCTGGGCATCGGCGAAGCCTCCAAGATCACCCTGCTGACCCTAGCCATGTTCGCGCCGGTGGTCCTGTCAGCGCAGGCGGGCGTGCGTTCGCTAGCGCAGGAACGGGTCAATGCGGCGCTCTCGCTGGGCGCTACGCGCTGGCAACTGCTCACCGAAATCGTATTGCCATCGGCCCTGCCGGAAATCCTGACCGGCATCCGCATTGCCCTGGGCGTGGGCTGGAGCACGCTGGTGGCGGCCGAGCTGATCGCGGCCAATCGCGGCATCGGCTACATGATCATGTCCGCTTCCCATTTCCTGGCCACCGACGCGGTCTTTGTCGGCATCGCCCTGATTGCCGCCTGCGCGTTCGCTTTCAGCTACGGCATGCGCCTGCTGGAACGTGCGCTGGTTCCGTGGAAGGGCAAGAGCTGATGCATCGCCCCCCCTTTTTTCCTTCAACTATCCGAACTCTTCTATCTCTTCTATCTCTTCGATTTCATGACATCTGCCCAACTCTCCGCCGTTTCCCGCAGCCTCGATGGCGACAATCAGGTCTCCGTTGCCACGCGCCGTACCGCCGCCGTTACCCACTTCGTTGCCACCGCCCGCCAACTGATCGGTGATCCCGCGCAGGCGCAGCGCGAGGATCTTGAGGCGGTTGCCCGCCATCTGGAAACGCTCGGGCGACAGACTGCGCTATTTCCTGAAGGCGATTTTCCGGTCAACGAACAATCTCCAGCCGTGGTCTACCGGCTCAGTGAGGACCCCGACGGCAGTTTCGCCCTGTACCTGTCGGTCGGTCTGCCGGGCAAGTCCGTGCAGCCGCACGACCATACGACCTGGGCCATCATCGCCGGCGTGCAGGGTATCGAGCACAACGTCTTCTATCGCCGCGAAAAGACTGCCGCCCCTGCGCGCGATATGCTCACTGCCGAGCGTACCGTTGACGTCATTCCGGGCAATTCCGTCATCCTCGGCCCTGACGACGTGCACACCATCGAATTGCAGGGCCTGCAGACCGGCTTGCATCTGCATTTCTATGGCCGTGGCCTGGACCATATGCCGCAGCGTGTCGTGTTCGAAACCCGTGAAGGCGGCAGCTATCGCACCTTCGGCCCGCCGGCCGGCATTCGTCATGCGCGCACCAGCCCGCAGGCACTCAAGGCCGCTCTGGCCGATGGCGAGGAAATCGCCGTGCTGGATGTACGCGATGCCGGCGTCTATGCGCGCAGCCATCTGCTGTTTGCCGTCTCGGCACCGCGCTGGCGCCTGCCGCTGGAAATCGATCGCCTGGTTCCGCGCCGCACTACCCGCGTGGTCGTGGTTGATGGGGACGAAAGCCTGGCCCATGATGGCGCGCATCAGTTGATCCGACTCGGCTGGACCAATGTCTCGGTCCTCGCCGGCGGCACCGAAGCCTGGGCCGCAGCAGGACTGGAAGTGTTCAGCGGGACCAATGTCCCCAGCAAGGCCTTTGGCGAAGTCATCGAACACGAGAAGCAGACGCCCTGGATCACCTCCGATGAACTGGAAGGTCTGCTCCAGAAAGGCGCAGACATCGCCGTCGTCGACAGCCGCACGCCAGAGGAATTTGCCGCCTTCAGCCTGCCCTTTGCGCACAGCGTACCTGGTGCCGAGCTGGTCTATCGCATCGGCGAGATCGCGCCCGATCCAAACACACTGGTGGTGGTCAATTGCGCTGGCCGTACCCGCAGCATCGTCGGCGCGCAAACATTGATCGATGCGGGCATCCCCAATCGCGTGGTGTCGCTGCGCAACGGCACCATGGACTGGCTGCTGACCGGCCGCAGCCTGGCCCACGGTCGCCAGACCTCGTTGCCCGAACCCTCCGAGAGCAGCAAGGCCAGCGCTCGCGTCCAGGCTGAAGCGGTGGCGCAACGCGCCGGGGTGCGCCGTATCGATACAGCGACGCTGCACCGTTGGCAAGACGCAACGCAGCAGGAGCAACGCACGCTCTACCTGTTCGATATCCGTACCCGTGCCGAATACGAGGCCGGACATCTGGAAGGCTGGCGCTGGGCACCAGGTGGGCAACTGGTGCAGGCCACCGATGAGTATGCGGCCACCCGTGGCGCACGCATCGTGCTGGCCGACTGGGATGGCGTGCGGGCGCTCACCACGGGCGCCTGGCTGGCGCAACTGGGATGGAATGTCTCGGTCTATGCACCCGCCCCATACGGTCCGGACGCGACCCGCGTCACAGGCCCGGAGCCTGCGCGCGTGCTGGCGCCGGACCAACCGGCTCCAGTGATCGCGCCGGCCCAGGCCGCCGCTTTGCAGCAATCCGGCGCAGCCATCCTGATCGACATCGACAGCCGCGCTACCTATGAAAAACGTCATCCTGCCGGCGCCCGCTTCGTCGCGCCCGGCCACCTGGCCGAATTCATCGCCACGCTGCCGGTAGCGACCTCGGTAGTGCTGGTATCGGCCGATGGCGTGCTGGCCGGCAGTGTGGCGGCGGGATTGCTGCGCAGTGCCAAGCCCGCACAGCAGCTGCTGTCTCTGCGCGGAGGCACGCAAGGCTGGATCGCGGCGGAGCTGCCCATCGGCAGCGGTAGCCAGGGAGTGGTCACTGGTGACGATGACCAAAGCTACAGCCCTTATCTGCACAAGGACCTGGCGCTGCGCAATGCAGGCTTCGTTGACTATCTGGAGTGGGAACTGGGCCTGGTAGCGCAATTGGAGCGCGAGGGACACACCGGTATCACACTGATCGATTAAAGCACCGCAGGCAGGCATCGTCTCCGGTTCAACGCTGGCACCGGGCGACGATGCCCGGCACGCGTCCTCGTGCAGCCCCCCCCCACAAAGCGCATTAGCAAACGCAAAAAGCTTCGTTGCCCCTGGTTGCCGGCTTATTGCATGATCTGCGCCCATGTTCAACCGTCCTGTGCGATCCGTCATGCCATTTACTTCTCTGCCTTTGCGAGGTACTGCCTTGCGTCTCTTCACGCTACTGCTGCCCGCGGCCCTCCTGGCCAGCCCCGCCGCCCAGGCCGATGCTACCCTCGACAAGATCAAGCAGCGCGGCAAGCTCTCCGTGGGCGTGGATGGTGTGAGCCCGCCTTTCGGGGTGATGGATCCCGCTACCGGCAAGACCGGGGGCTACCAATACGAACTGGCCGCCGACATCGCTCGTCGGCTGGGCGTCACGCTGGAAACGGTGTCGGTCACGGCTTCCACGCGCGTGCAATTCCTGCAGACCGGCAAAGTCGATCTGCTCATTGCCAACATTCAGTGGACGAAGGAGCGTAACGAGACCCTGTCCTTCGCGCCCACCCCTTATGACCTCATCGGCGGTGGTGCGCTGGTCTCCAAGTCCAGCGGCATCAAACGCTGGGAAGACTTGCGCGGCAAAGTTGCCTGCGTGTCCCAGGGCAGCAACTTCGCCAAGCCGCTGGCCGAGAGCTATGGCGCGGTGGTCAAGGGCCTGCGTGGCATCCCCGAGTCGCTGCTGGCGCTCAAGGGCGGCACCTGCGATGCCTCGGTACACGTCTACCCTGCCCTCTACAACACCTTGCACGGCGAAGGCAGCGACCAGTGGAAGGATTTCACGCTGGCCACCGAAGACCAACTGATTCCCTCCCCGACCGTGGTCTGGACGCGCAAGGGCGAAAGCGACACCCAGGCCTTCGTCGACAAGGCCATCCAGGATTGGCATCGCACCGGTTTCCTGCTGCGTCAGGCGCGCCAGTGGGGTGTTCCGGACAAATGGATTGCCAGCCGCCATGAACTTGCGCTCAAGGGCAAGTTCGATCGTGCACCTTTCGATTTCGAGGTCTATAAAACGGCACAGCTGGCCGACGCCGCCAAGAGCGCCAAGCCATGAGCGAAGTGGGCTTGCTGGACCAGTTGCGTAGCGCATTGGGTTCGGCCCACGTCCTCACCGGTACGGATGCTACGGGCTACCTGACCGATCAGCACGGCCGTTTGACCGGACAGGCGCTGGCCGTGGTCCGTCCGGCCGATACCCGCCAGGTGGCGGAGGTCGTACGCCTGTGCCGCCAGCACCGCACGCCCATCGTGCCGCAGGGTGGCAATACCGGTCTCATGGGCGGGGCCACGCCTGACACCTCCGGCCACGCCGTCGTATTGCTGCTGGGCCGCCTCAATCGCATTCGCCACATTGACACCGACAACGACACCCTGACCGTCGAGGCCGGCGCCATCCTGGCCAACGTGCAGCAGGCCGCGCGCGAAGCCGGACGCCTGTTTGCGCTCAGCCTGGGTTCTCAGGGAAGTTGCACCATTGGTGGCAACCTGGCCACCAATGCCGGTGGCACTCAGGTTCTGCGCTATGGCAATGCACGCGAGCTTACGCTGGGGCTGGAAGTGGTCACAGCCGAAGGTGATGTCTGGGATGGCCTGCGCGGCTTGCGCAAGGACAATACTGGCTATGCGCTGCGCGACCTATACGTGGGTAGCGAAGGCACGCTGGGCGTCATCACTGCCGCCACGCTCAAGCTGCATCCGCTGCCGGCGGCACAGCAGACCGCCTTGCTCGCCTTTGCCAACATCGAGGAGGCGCTAGCCTTTCTCAACCTGGCGCGCTCAGGCTTCGGTGCCGGATTGACCGCATTCGAACTGCTCTCCGAAGCAATACTCGGACTGGTCGCACGGCATGTGCCGGAACAGCCGCTGCCCTTGCCGCTGGGGCATCCCTGGTATGCACTGATCGAACTCTCCGACAGCCAGGACGAGCAGCACGCCCGCACATTGTTCGAAAAGGTGCTGGCCCTGGCCATGGACGACGGGACCGTCAAGGATGCCGCGCTGGCGCAGAGCAGCGCCCAGCACCTGGCCTTGTGGCGCCTGCGCGATGAAGCGCTGGGCGTGGCTCAGAAGCGCGACGGTGGCAACATCAAGCACGATGTGTCGCTGCCGATCTCGCGCATTCCTGAGTTCCTGGCTGCGACTGCGTTGGCGCTGCAAGTGCGCTTTCCGGGGATACGACCGGTGGCGTTCGGGCATCTGGGCGACGGCAACCTGCATTACAACGTCTCGCATGCATTGACCGGCGACGTCGCCGAGCTCTTTGCGGTGGAGGACCAGATCCACGCCATCGTGCACGACAGCGTACATGCCCATGCCGGCTCGATCAGCGCCGAGCACGGTATCGGACAGACCAAGCGCGACCTGCTGCCGCGTTACAAGAGCGGTATCGAGCTGGACCTGATGCGCCGGCTCAAGTCGGCCTTCGATCCGCTGGGCCTGCTCAATCCGTCCAAGATCCTTACCCTCGACCAAAGGCCGACACCATGAGCCAGGACACTTTCCCCATCCAGCTCTCGCCGCGCGTCTCGCGCGTGAAGCTCTCTCCCAACGCTGCTGCGGCCGCGCGTGCCGCCGCGCTGGCAGCCGAAGGGCGCGACATCATTTCCCTGACCACCGGCGAACCCGACTTCGATACACCCGATGCGATCAAGCAGGCCGCCATTGCCGCACTGGCGCGTGGTGAAACCAAATACACGCCCACGCCCGGAACGCTGGGCCTGCGCCGTGCCATCCGTACGAAATATCTGAACGAACTGGCACTGGAGTACGGCATCGGCCAGGTCATCGTCAGCAATGGCGGTAAGCAGGTGATCTACAGCGCTTTTTCCGCCACCCTGGCCGAGGGCGATGAAGTGATCATCCCCACGCCTTACTGGCCATCCTTCCCGGACATGGTGCTGGTCAATGACGGCGTACCTGTGCTGGTGAATTGCGGCATCGAGAGCGGCTACAAGCTCAGCCCCGCCTCACTGGAAGCCGCGATCACCCCGCGCACCCGTTGGCTGGTGCTGAACACGCCGGGCAACCCTTCAGGGGCAGTGTACGACTGCGACGAAATGGCAGCACTGGCCGAAGTGCTGCGACGGCATCCGCAAGTCCTTGTGCTGCTGGATGAACTGTATGAGCACATCTGGTTCACCCCAGAGGCGCCTGCCCACTGGCTGCACGTCGCACCGGACTTCAAGGCGCGTACGCTGCTGGTCAGCGGCGCCTCCAAGACCTTTGCCATGACGGGCTGGCGCATTGGCTGGGGCGTGGGGCCAGAACGGCTGGTGCAGGCCATGGTCGTGATCCAGTCGCAGGTGTCGTCCGGTCCCAATGCGATTGCCCAGGCGGCAACCCAAGCCGCGCTGGAGTCGCCCGACCAGTCCTTCGCCGTGCAGGCCCGCCAGGCCTATGCGCGCCGCGCGCGGCTGGTCGAGGCAGCCATCGCCGACATCCCGGGGCTGGCATTGCGCCGCATCGACGGGTCCTTCTTTGCCTTCGTGCATTGCGCCGGGCTGATCGGGCAGTTGCGTCCGGATGACCAGGTGATCGCCTCCGATCAGGATGCGGTGCAATGGCTGCTGGAATCGGAGGGGCTGGCGCTGGTCGATGGTGCTGCGTTCGGGCTCTCGCCCTATCTGCGCCTGTCAACGGCGGCGGCCGATGCCGTGCTGGAAGAAGCCATGCGGCGCCTCAAGCGTGCGGTCAGTGCCTTGCGCCCGACTCATAAACAGGCTGCCGCCTGAGTCCCGTCGGCTTCAGCCTTCGTCGCCAAACATCGGCTTGGGCCGGTCGAATTCCAGCACGCCGGTCTGCCTTACGTAGTCCTGCCAATGCGCCAGCAAGGCCGCCAGGCGCTCAGGCTGGGTCTGCGCCAGGTCGCGGACCTCGCCCGGATCGCTGGCCAGGTCATACAGCTGCCAGGTCTCCGGCCCGCTGGGCGCGGGAATGAACACGGCTTTCCATTGGCCCTGGCGTATCGCCTTGCGGCCGAACAATTCCCAGCCCGTGACGGTATGTTCATCGTGCACCGGCCCCTGCCCTTGCAACCAGGGCAGCCAGGATTTGCCGCGTGGAGTGGTGATCTCGCGTCCACGGTACTGTTGCCCCGGATGGGCGGTGCCGGTCAGTTCCAGCAAGGTCGGCAGGATGTCCATGACAGTACCGAAGTCGTGGCTGATCTGCTGCTGGCGTGCTACCCCTGGATAATGCAGAAAGGACACCACCCGGATGCCGCCTTCACTGGTGAAGGCCTTGTAGAGGCGCGACGGTGCAGTGGCCGCCTGAGCCCAGCGCGGTCCGTACCAGACGTACGAATTGCCGCGCCCGATGTTGTCCAGGCTGTTGTCGTAGTACTCGGCGATAACCTGTTCCAGGTTCGGGCCAAAGGCCGGCCAGGCTTCCAGCAAGGACCCTTCGGCACCATTGTCGGAGAGGAACAGGATCAGCGTATCTTCGAACTGGCCGCGCGCACGCAGGTACTCCACCACACGCCCGACGTTCCAGTCCATGCGCTCCACCATGGCCGCATAGACTTCCATGGCACGTGCCGAACGCTGGCGCTCTTCGTCGCTCAAGGCTTCCCACTCGCGGGTGCGGCTGGTGACCGGATGTGGTTCCACATCGGCGCCAATGAGCCCTAGCTGCTTCAGTCGCGCCAGCCGTTCTTCGCGCAAGCCGGCCGGACCGGCATCGTAGCGTCCACGGTACTTGGCGACAAGGTCGGCAGGAGCCTGCAGCGGCCAGTGGGGCGCGCTGAAAGGCAGATAGGCGAAGAAGGGACGTGTATCACCGGCTGTCTCCAGCTCACCGAAATAATCCAGCAGCCGATCAGTAAAACTGTCGGACGAATAGAAGCCTTCTGGCAGCTCCTTGACCAGCTCGTCGTTCTCGGTGTAGAGCCCGGCCGTGCTGCGCAAGAGCGCAGGCCGCTGGTCAGGTGCCAACGCCGGCTCGAAACCGTAGTGATTGGCTGCCCCCGGGATCAAGGCAAAGGAACGTTCGAACCCACGTGCGCCAGGGCGCGAGGTCGGCGTATTGCCCAGGTGCCATTTGCCCGACATCAGCGTGGCATACCCGGCATCGCGCAACAGCTCCGGCAAGGTGACCACGCGGTCATTGAGATAGCCCTCATAACCCGGTTGTCCCGCCAACTCCGGCGGCATCTTCTCGGCCATCGTGCCGATTCCGGCGATGTGATGGTCGGTGCCGGTCATGAGCATTGAGCGGGTGGGCGAACAGGCCGAGGCGGTATGAAAATCCGTCAGGCGCAGGCCTGCCGTGGCCAACGCGTCCAGATGGGGCGTATGGATCTCGCCCCCGAAGGCGCCGAGGTCGGAAAAGCCGAGATCGTCGGCAACGATGAGAAGGATATTGGGGCGGCTCATGCGGCAAGAAGGCGGGTGGAATCGGAAACATCAGACGGCGCCGACAGCTGCGACACGAGCGTCTGGACACGTTGCTGGAAGGCGCTCTCATCACGCTGGCGCGGGTGGGCCATGTCGAGCCTGAGTACATCGCGGATGCGGCCCGGACGCGGCTGCATGACCACCACCTGGTCGGCCAGGAACACGGCCTCGTCCACGTCGTGGGTCACCAGCAGCATGGTGATGTTGCGGCGCGCGCGGATACGCAGCAGTTCTTCCTGCATCTGCCGTCGCGTCAAGGCATCGAGCGCGCCGAAAGGCTCGTCAAGCAGCAGAATGCGCGGACTGCTGACCAGCCCGCGCGCAATCGCCACCCGCTGCGCCATGCCGCCGGAGAGCTGGTGCGGCAAGGCGGCGTCGAAGCCTTCCAGGCCGACCAGCGCAATATGTTCATGCACCAGGGCCTCGCGCCGCGCGGCCGGTATGGTCTCGTTGGCCAGGCCCAGGGCGATGTTCTGGCGCACCGTCAGCCAGGGAAACAGGCGATGCTCTTGGAACACGATGCCACGATCGGCGCCGATGCCGCGCAAGGCCTGGCCATCCACCTCGATGCGGCCCTCGAACTGGCCATCGAGTCCCATCAACAGCCGCAGCAGCGTGGACTTCCCACATCCGCTAGCGCCGACGATGGCCGTGAATTCGCCTTCCCTGAGAGTGAGCGAAATATCGCGCAAGGCCTCCAGCGGCTGGCCATTGACCTGGAAGTGTTTGCTGACGTGGCGCAGCTTGACTACGGCCTGCCGGTCCGAAAAATGGGACGTGCTCATGATTGTCTCCAGCGCTGCAAGCGCCGCTCAAGAAGTTGGCCCAGCAGATTGATGGCCGCGCCAGTGCCGCTGACCAGGATCAGCCCCGCGAAAATCGCATCCACATTCATCAATTGCTGGGCATTGATCATCAGGCTGCCGATACCGATGCTGGAGGCCATGAAATACTCGGCACCAATGGTGGCCAGCCAGCCCAGCATCAAGGCCAGCCGCAAGCCGGCGAACATATTGCTGGCAGCACCCGGCAAGACCAGCCAGCGCAATTTCTTCCAGCCCGTCAGCCGAAGCACCTGGGCAACCTCAATCAATTGCGGCGACAGGTTCAAGACTCCACGCTGACTGGCCACGAACATCGGGAAGAAACTGGCAATGGCGATGAAGAGGATGCGCGCAGCCTCACCGGTACCGGCCCAGGCAGTCAGGAGCGGCAACCAGGCGAAGATCACGATATGCCGTAGCACGCCCAGCAGCGGCGCCAGCAGGCGTCCAGGACCGAAGGAGCGACGGTAGCTCAGGCCGCAGACCAGCCCCACCGCGCAGCCAGTAGCGACGCCCCACGCCAGCCCTTGCAGGTAACGGCCCAGGCTATGCCCCATGGCCGCCACCAACGTGCCATCCAGCCAGCCCTGATGCAGGGCCTGTAGCACGGCTGCCGGGGTAGGCACGGTATGGATGTCCAGCCAGCCCAGACGGCTGCCCAGCCACCACAGGGCGAGCAAGGCCAGCAACGGCAGCCAGGCCCACGGATCGCGGCTGGTCGCCACCGCCTGCTGCCGGGTCAGCGCCGGGCGCGGCCAGCTGATCAGGCGTGCGTCAAGCGCATGCAAGGCCATTTCCATCAGCAGGCCCATCGCTGCGATGACGAAGATGCAGACGAACACGATATCGAGCTGGAACATCTGGCGGCCCCAGACCATCAGGTAGCCGATCCCCTCGGAGGAGGCCAGCAGCTCTACCACCACCAGCGAGGTCCAGGCCGCCGAGACCGACAGCCGCAGTCCGGTGAGGATAGCCGGCAGTGCCGCTGGCAGGTAGAGCCGCGTCAGGCGCATCCAGAAGGACAGGCGCAGCGTGGCAGCAGCCTCGCGCAGGGACAGCGGCACGTCGCGCACGCCGGCCTGGGCATGGACCAGCATGGGGATGAGCGAGGCATTGAGGATCACGGCTACCTTGAGGCCATTGCCGATACCCAGGAACACCATCAGCATCGGAATCAAGCCCAGGTTCGGCACCTGTGCCCACAATGCGAAGAGCGGCCCCAGCAGGCGGTCAGCACGGCGATTCAAGCCCATCAGCAAGGCCAGCGACAGCCCCAGCAGTACACCCGGAACCAGTCCGGCGAAGAGCCGCCCCAGGCTGATGAGCAGATGCCTGCCCAACTCCTGGGCGGCCAGCTCATGCGCCGTCTGCCAGACCAGCGCCGGTGCTGGAAGAATTTGTTCGGCCATCCAGCCACGCTGGGCCGCCACCGTCCATAACAGCAGCAGCAACAGCGGCAGCAGCCAGCCTTGGCTCGCCGCCAGCAGGCGTTGCATCGGCTGTGGCACGCTACGCCATGGCGACTTGCCAGGCGCTTGCGCCAGGGGAGCCGATAAGGAAGAGTCCGTCATGGTCATCCTGAACTTACCGTGCCGGTTCAGCGCTTGATGGCCTCGCCACGGGCGTCGTAGCTGGGCCAGTAGTCCTGGCTGTGCTGGGCAGTGATGGCCTGCTCGACGAATTGTGGTGCCAGCCAGGCGCGCACGTCGAAGTCGCGGCGGATCAGGCCGAAGGACTTGGCCTTGACCACGCTGTCGCCGTAGCTGGCGGCAACGAACTCGTCAAGCCTTGGATTGAAGCGGAAGCGCAGGTCATCACCCTGATACTCGCCCTGCACCAGTGCCAGCGGCAATCCCCCCTGCTCGGAAAACAGTTTTTGCAATTGCTCGCGATTGGCGGACTCGGAGGCCCATTGGGCCTGAGCCACCAGCACATTGATGAGGCGCTGGGTCAGGTCGGGATGGGCGGTGATGAATTCCTGCGTGCCGATCAGCCCAGACTGGGTGGTGACCTGGCGGCTCTTGGCCAGCTTGGTCGAGAACGGCACCTTGATCTGGCCACGGTCGCGCAGGATCAGCAGGCCAGCGCTCTGCCACGCCGCATCGACCTGGCGCGAGGCCAGCGCGGCGCGGGCGGCGGTCCAGTCGAGATTGATGATCTGCATGTCGCGCTCGGTCAGCCCGACTTCGGCCAGCGCCCGCACGAAGGCCAGTTCATCGCCAGTCCCCCGGAACAGCGCCACGCGCTTGCCTTTGAGATCCTTGAGCGTGGCGATGCCCGAGTCGGGCGGCACGCCCAGATAGGTGTTGGAGCCACGCACAGCCAGCAGCAGACGGGTCTGCACGCCACCGGCGCGACCAATGATCGAGGCCAGGTCGCCCAGGTAGGCGAAGTCGATCTGCCGATTGGCCAGTGCTTCGTTGACCGCCGGACCGGCCCCCTTGAAGAAGCTCCATTCGAGCTTGATGCCGTCCTTGGCAAACTCCTGCTCAAGTGCGCCGCGAATATGGGCGACCGAGACGGTGCTGGTGCCGGCGAACGGTTTGGCGCCTGCGCTCAGGTCAGGCGAGGCAATGCGAATGACTCGCACCTCAGCAGCCGTAGCGCCCCCCTGTAGAGCAAGAGTGAAGAAAACGACAGACAGAAAACGCATTACTGCGCTCTGTAGCGCAGCCGAGCAGGAAAACATGTGAAGCCTCTGGCAAAAAGTGGAAAGTATGCAGGACAAGGTCCTGCCCCATCGGATCAAAAACGTGTTTGCATATGCGCTCTTCGCATATGGGAGGCCACCGGCACTTGCATGAAATCGGCACATATCGATCCACGGATTCCCCGTGATGCAGCAACAACCGCATAAGCACATGAAAAATGGGCGCAGCGGGATCAGAGCTGCTGCCTCGGCCGCCCAGGCCGATGCCGGCAGCAACTTCGCCCATTACGCGGCCTTGACACGAATGCGCATAAGCAAAGCCAGAAATAGTCGTTCCGCATTGTCACGCCGCTTCCTATACTCGCTCCGGTTTGGTGCAACTTACACCAGATCGCAGCAGGCCTGCCTGCCAAGCTGCCACGAGCAGCGGCCAGCGCGACACGTTGCGTTCCTGATCATGCGAACAACAAGGAAAACCTCATGAAACCACAGACCTTAAAGACGGCCCTGACGCCGCTATTCATCGCCCTGGCTCTGGCGTCGGGCGCCGCCCACGCCGACAAGCTGGACGACATCAAGAAGGCCGGCGTGCTGCGCGTGGCCGCCTTCGACGGCAATCCGCCGTTCGGCTATGTCGATGCCACCAGCAAGAAGATCGTCGGCCTGGACATCGACTACGCCAATGAGCTGGGCAAGAAGCTGGGCGTGAAGGTCGAGATCGTCCCGACCAATCCCGCCAACCGCATTCCCCTGCTGACGTCCAACAAGGTGGATCTGGTCTTCGCCAACTTCACCATCACCGAAGACCGTGCCAAGGTGATCGATTTCAGCATCCCCTACATCGCCTCGGGCCAGCAGTTCCTCGCGAAGAAGGGCCTGCTCAAGTCGGCCGATGACGTCAAGAAGGTCCGGGTGGGTACCGACAAGGGCACCACCATGGAAACCACCCTGCGTGAAAAATATCCCGATACCAAGGTCGTGCTCTACGACGACACCCCACTCGGCCTGGCTGCCCTGCGCAACGGCAACATCCAGGCACTGAGCCAGGATGGCACCAAGCTGACGGCGATCCTGGCGACCCTGCCGGACAAGGACAAGTACGAGATCCCGCCCTTCGCCATCTCCGAGGAATATGAAGGCGTGGGTGTTCCCAAGGGCGAGACGCGCCTGGTGAACTACCTCAACGACTGGCTGCGCGAACTGGAAAAGAACGGCACCGCCCAGCAGATCTACGACAAGTGGTTCGGCCAGCAAAGCGCCCAGCCGCTACCGCGACTGTTCAAGATCGGCGATACCAAGCTGAGCCAGAAATAATTGACGGAATTTCGCAGGCGGCCGGTGTCACGCCGGCCGTTTGCGTTTCCTTGATCGGATCACAGGCATGTCGTTGCATTTCTTTGCCGGCCCCTGGCTGGCACCCAAACATCTGCTGTGGATGTGGCAGGGTTTCCTGACCACGCTGTGGCTGAGCTTGCTGGTGGCCTTCTTCGCCACATTGCTGGGCGTAGTCCTGGCCAGTGCGCGCGCCAGCACGGTCCAACCCCTGCGCCAGGCTGCCACGCTCTATACCTCCCTGTTTCGTAATACGCCCTTGCTGGTGCAACTGCTGTTCTGGTATTTCGGCCTGCCCAGCCTGTTTCCAGACGGGACCATGGATTGGCTCAATGGCGATCACGTCTTCCATCTGTTGGGCCCGCTGTCGCTGCGCTGGCCATCCTTCGAATTCCTCTCGGCCTGGTGCGGCCTAGTGTGCTACTCCACGGCCTACATCGGCGAAGAGATACGCTCCGGCCTGCGCGGCGTGCCCGCAGGTCAGGCACTGGCGGGCGCCGCCATCGGCATGACCCGGTTGCAGGTATTGCGCCACATCGTGCTGCCGCAGGCGATCCGCCTGATCCTGCCTTCCCTGCTGGGCCAATACATGAACATCATCAAAAACACCTCGCTGACCATGGGCATCGGTCTGGCCGAGCTGTCCTATGCATCGCGCCAGGTCGAATCTGAAACCTTCCTGGCTTTCCAGGCCTTTGGCGTGGCGACCGTGCTCTACATTGCTGCCATCGCGCTGCTGGAAGCGCTGGGACAAGCGCATCTGCGTGCGCGCCGCGTACGCCAAGGGAGGGCATGATGCAACTAGCAGTGATCGTGGACAACCTGCCCTATCTGCTCTGGGGCAATTATCCGGAAGGCCCTCTGGGTGGTGCGGCCCTGACGGTACTGCTCAGTGCCGGCTCGGCTATTCTGTCGGCCTTGCTGGGACTGGCGCTGGGCGTGCTTCTGGCCATCGGCCAGGGATCATGGCATCGCCTGCTGGTGGTGGTGATCGGGTTCCTGCGCGCCATCCCGGTGCTGATGCTGATCTTCTGGACCTACTTCCTGCTGCCCATTGCCTTTGGCATCGACGTACCCGGTGTGCTCTCGGTGATGCTGGCGCTGTCGCTGGTCAGCGGCGCCTATCTCGCTCATGCGGTGGCAGCCGGCATCAGCGGCATCAGCGCCGGGCAATGGCAGGCCGGACTGTCCCTGGGGTTACCGCGCTGGCAGGTACTGCACCACATCATCCTGCCGCAGGCGCTGCAGATCATGCTGCCGTCCTTCGTGAACCAGTGGGTCACGCTGGTCAAGGATAGTTCGCTGGCCTACATCGTCGGCGTGGGAGAGCTGTCCTTCGTGGCGGCGCAGGTCAACAGCCGGCTGATGGTCTATCCCGCCGAGGTGTTCCTGCTGGTGGGGCTGCTGTATTTCCTGATGTGTTCGGGACTGGAACAGTTCGCACTATGGGTCGGTCGCCATTTCTCGGCAGACCGCCGGGCAGCGCAGCGGCAAGTGCCGCAAGCGACGGTTTCGCTGACCGCTTCGCAGGCCTGATCAAGTACGCCAGGCGCATAAGGATATCGATTTTTATTCGTTCCGCGCAGGTGGGGCCATTCATTAGAGTGAGCCCCTTCACCCTCACAACGAAAACAATATCATCATGCGCAATTCGTTCCACACCTCCACTTTCAGCAAGTTCACTGTTTGCCTGGCCCTGGCCGGCGCTGCCGCCGGGCTGGCGTCGACACCCGCTCACGCCGATGCCACCCTCGACAAGATCAAGAGCCGCAACAAGATCGTGGTGGGCGTGATGCTCTCGGGTGGCCCGTTCGGCTCCATCGATCCCGCGACCCAGAAGCCGGTGGGCTGGAACTTCGAGCTGGCGCAGCAACTGGCGCACGATCTGGGCGTGGAGCTGGAGACCCTGCAGGTGCAGCCGTCCAATCGCGTGCAATTACTGCAGCAGGGCAAGGTCGATGTGCTGATTGCCTCGATGGAATGGAATGCCGAGCGCGGCGAACTGCTGTCCTTCGCACCGACGCCCTTCTATCGCGTCGGCGGCGTGGCCATCGTCCCGGCCGACAGCGGCATCCGCCGTTGGGAAGACCTGCGCGGCAAGGAAGTCTGCATCTCCCAGGGCAGCAGCTACATCAAGCCGGTCTCAACCGAGTATGGCGCAATACCCAAGGGTTTCAAGGGCGCGCCCGAATCGCTGCTGGCGCTGCGCGGCAGCAATTGCGCGGCGGCCGTGCACGACGCCACCCTGCTCAACCCATTGGTGGCCAGCAGTCCGGACTGGAAGAACTACCGCACCATCACCCCGGAGCTGATCCCCGGAAATTCGGTGATCTGGGTGCGCAAGGGTGAACAGGACACCGTGGTTGCCGTCGATCGCATCATCCAGGGCTGGCACAAGAGCGGCTGGCTGATCGCCACCGAGAAGAAACTCGGCATCACGCCGCCCTCGCCTGCGCTGCCGGAACTGCACAACAAATACAAGAACGGTTGAGCCCCAGCATGCGTCCCGCCGATTGGCTGCAAGCCACCGTCGCCAGCCTGAAGGCGGCTGGCCTCAATTATGAATTCCTGCTCGCTGCCAGCGAACGCGCCTCCTTCCTGCATGGACTGGTGGTGACGCTCGAACTGGCGCTGGCCGCCATCGTCTGCAGCCTGGTAGCTGGGCTGCTGCTGGCGGCCATGCTGGTATCGCGCCATCGCTGGCTGGCGCTGCCGGCGCGCGGCTTTGTCGAGGTCACCCGCAATACGCCGACGCTGGTGCAACTGTATTGCGCCTTCCTGGTACTCAACATGCTCATCACCGAAGCGCTGAAACTCTCTGGCGGCAATCCGCTCACGCCTTTCCTGTGGGTGGTGGTGGTGATTTCACTGCACAAGGCTGCTTTCCATGCCGAGGCCCTGCGCGCCGGACTGCAGGCGGTGCCACCGGTCATGCTGGAGGCCGCCGCGTCGCTCGGCTTCACGAGCACGCGCCGCCTGTGGCTGGTGCAATTCCCGCTGGCCTTGCGCTTTGCCTTGCCCAGCCTGGTCAACAACCTGGTCGATCTGGTCAAGATGACCACCGTGGCCTCGGCCATTGCCGTGGGCGATGTGACCTATCAGGCCATCATGATCTGGAGCCAGCGCGACAACGTACTGGAACTGATGCTGCTGCTGTTGCTCTTCTTTAGCCTGCTGACCTGGCTGGTCAACCAGGGCGGCCGAGCGCTGGAGCACTACTGGAGGATACCTGGCTATGGCCGATGACACCGAACTGACGGCCACGCTGCCCGCCTGGCGCAGCACGAGCAGCATCACCCTGCCCGTGCTGGCGGCCATCGGCATTACCCTGCTGCTGACGCTGGGCGTGCTGTGGCTGATCCCGGCATGGACTGCCTCGCCGCTGCTGGGCCACGTGCTGCGCTGGCTGCCGGCGCTGCTGTGGGGCATGCTGGCCAACATCCAGATCAGCGTGCTGGCCATTGCCCTGGGCACGGCGGCAGGACTGGTGATCGGCGCGCTGCAGTTATCCCCCGTCGTGCCGGCGGCCACGGTGGCGCGCTGGTACGTGCAGATATTCCGCAATGCGCCGATGCTGATCCTGATCTACTTCAGCACCTACGTATTCCCCTTCGAGATTCGCCTGGGCAATACCTACCTGGCGTTTCCGGACTGGATCAAGGTGACCCTGGGGCTGGCCTTGCCGGCCAGCGCCAACGTCGCCGAGATCTTCCGGGGCGCTATCGGCGGCATTCCCTCGGCGCAATGGGAAGCCGCGGCGCAACTGGGGCTGCGGCGCTCGCAGGCCTATCGCTGGGTGATCCTGCCGCAATGCCTGCGCCGCATGCTGCCGCCCTGGATGAACCTGTACGCCACCATCACCATGGGTACGGCGCTGGCCTCGCTGGTGGGCGTAAAGGACCTGCTCGATACCGCACAGATCGCCAGCAGCACCGTCAACCGCGTCGATTTCACGGTGACCGTGTATTTCCTGACGCTGCTGCTGTTCTTCCTCTACTGCTATCCGATTTCGCGTTTGACGCAATACCTGGAAAAGAAACATGCCTTCCATTGACTCCTCCGGCCAGGCCCTGGTCAGCCTGCGCGACGTCCACCTGACCCTGGGCGGCAACGCCATCCTGCGCGGCATCGACCTGGAGGTGCAGCGCGGCCAGGCGGTCTCCATCATCGGTCCCTCGGGCTCGGGCAAATCCACCATCCTGCGCTGCATTACCGGCCTGCTGCATCCGCAGCAGGGCCAGATCCTGGTCGATGGCGTGGAACTGGGTTCGCTGCGCTCCGAAGCGCAACTGGCGCGGCTGCGCCAGCGCGTGGGCTTCGTCTTCCAGCAATACAACCTGTTCCCGCACCTGACCGTGCTGGACAACCTGGTGATGGCACCGGTACGCATCCTCGGCCTGGATCGCAGTACCGCCCGCAGCCGCGCACTGGCGCTGCTGGAGCGGGTACGCCTGGCCGGTAAAGCTGATGCCTACCCCGGCGAGCTGTCGGGCGGCCAGCAACAGCGCGTGGCCATTGCACGCGCGCTGGCCATGCAGCCGGAACTGATCCTGTTCGATGAAGTGACTTCCGCGCTGGACCCGGAAATGGTCGGCGAGGTGCTGGCCGTGATCCGCGAGCTAGTGCAGGAAGGCATGACCTGCGTGCTGGTCACGCATGAAATGCGCTTTGCCGAGGAAGTCAGCGACCAGGTGCATTTCATCGAGAGCGGGCGCGTGGTGGAGCATGGCGCGGCCGGCCACATCTTCAGTGCACCCGACAACGAGCGCACCCGCGCCTTCCTCAACCGCACCCTCAATCGCGAACGCCAGTCCGCGCGCAACAGTTTTGCTCCCATCGCATTCAACCGGCTGGCCTTTTCCATCTAGGCCGCCTGACTCACAGCCCAATAAGGAACTCCGCCATGAGCCTGCCCTCGCAACGCGCCACCGCAGTGGCCGACACACTGCAACGCATCCGCCAGATCGAAAAGGAGCAAGGCATCACCCGTGCCTCGCTGCTGACCATCACCACCGTCCTTCAGGAACTGGCCGAACGCCGCGACCTCTTCAATTTCGAGCAATTCCCACCGCCACAGGCCGATAGCGGCAGCACCTCCACCCGTTACTACCTGAACCAGGAAGCTGCCGATACCGACAAGAACGACATCGCCCTGTACCTCAATTCCATCATCCCCGGCAAGACCACCTTCCCGCACAATCACGATACCTGGGCCGTGATCGTGGCCGTCAGCGGCCAGGAACTGAACCGGCTCTACGAGCGCGAAGATGACCGCAGCAACCCAGAACATGCACAGATCCGCGTGGCCCGTGAGCTAGTAGTGGAACCTGGCACGCCGATCAGCTTCCTGCCAGATGACCTGCACAGCATTCACGTGCAGGGCGATACACCGACATTACACTTTCACCTGTACGGTCGCCCGCTCGATACCCTCACCGGGCGCATTGGCATCGATCCGCAGAGCGGCCGCGTCCTCAACTACAACCAGAACTTCTTCAACCGTAGCGAGCAGCCGGCATGAGTCACCACCTGCACACTGCGCTGATCCATGCCGGCACACCTCGCCTGACAGAAGGCACCGGTCCGGTCAATGTTCCGGTGGTGCGCACCAGTACGCTGCGCTACGCCAACATGGCCGAATACGACAGCATTCATGAACGTCGCGCTGCCGGTGAAAACGTTGCCGCCTACGGACGTCACGGGCTGGATACGCACCGCGCGCTGGAGTCGGCCATCGCCACCCTGGAAGGCGGTCAACATTGCCTGCTGGCCCCATCGGGCCTGGCGGCCATCACGCTCACGCTGCTGGCCCTGCTCTCGCCGGGCGACCATGCGCTGGTACAGGACAGCGTGTATTCACCGCTGCGCCGGGTCGATCAGAGCCTGCTCAAGCGACTGGGCATCCGCCTGAGCTATTTCTCTCCGGACAAGGATGAGCTCGAGGCCCTGATCCAGCCGCAGACCAAACTGCTCTACCTGGAGTCGCCCAGTTCCTTGCTCTACGAGATCCCCGACCTGCCAGCCCTGGCGGCGCGCGCACGTGCTCGCGGCGTGCTGGTCGCCACCGACAATACCTGGGCCTCCGGCTATCTCTACCAGCCGCTGGCGCTGGGGGCCGACGTTTCCATCCTGGCCGCCACCAAGTACATCTCGGGCCATTCCGACGTGATGCAGGGTGCGGTCGTGGTAAAGAATGACGGCCTGGCCCAGCAACTGCGCGAAACCAGCGACAGTCTCGGTCTGGCCGTCAGTCCGGACGATGCTTACCTGTCGCTACGCGGCATCCGCACCCTGCCGGTACGGATGCAGCAGCACCAGGCCAATGCCTTGCAGGTCGCCCAGTTCCTGCACAGCCATCCGCAGGTGGCGCGGGTGTTCTATCCGGCCCTGCCCTCAGACCCTGGCCATGCACGCTGGCAACGCGACTTCAGCGGGGCCAACGGACTGCTGTCGTTTGCCTTTGTTCAGGAGGATGTGCAGTTGGCAAGGCGCTTCATCGATACGCTGGAATTGTTTGCCATCGGCGCTTCCTGGGGCGGCTACGAAAGCCTGGTCCAGCTGGCCGCACCGGCACGCCTGGCCGAACACAGCTATTACCAGGGCAGTACACCGGTGGTGCGCCTGCACATCGGCCTGGAAAATCCGCATGATCTGATCGACGACCTCTCGCGCGCCTTCCAGGCTGCGCAGGGCTGATGCAAGGAGATTCCCATGGCAGATACCATTTCCCCCGCTACCCTGCGCCACTGGCTGGCCGACGGTGCTGAACTGGCGCTGTTGGACGTGCGCGAAGCCGGCCCGTTCGGCGAAGGTCACCTGTTCTTCGCCGTTCCGCTGCCCTACAGCCGGCTGGAACTCGACGCCCCACGGTTAGCCCCGCGCAAGGACGTACGGCTGGTGCTGGTGGACGATGGCGACGGCATTGCCGCACTGGCGGCACGCCGGCTGGAAACGCTGGGCTATCGTCAGGTACTGGTGCTGGAGGGTGGCGTGCTGGCCTGGCAAGCCGCCGGGCATCCGCTCTTCAAGGGCGTGAACGTTCCTTCCAAGACCTTCGGTGAACTGGTGGAACATGCCTATGCCACGCCGCACATCAGCGCCCCTGAACTGGACCAGTGGCGCCGCGAGGGCAAGCGCTTCGTGCTGCTGGATGGCCGCACGCTGGAAGAACACCACAAGATGACCATCCCCGGCTCGGTGGCATGCCCCAATGGCGAGCTGGCCTACCGTATCGGTGCGCTGGTGCCGGATGCCGATGTACCGGTAGTAATCAATTGTGCGGGCCGCACCCGCAGCATCCTGGGCGCGCAGACGTTGCGCAACCTGGGCCTGACCAATCCGGTACTGGCGCTGGAGAACGGCACGCAGGGCTGGTACCTGGCTGGCCTGACACTGGAACATGGCAGCAAGGCGCGCTATCCCGACCAAACGCCGCAGGACCTGGAGGCTGCGCGCACTGGGGCGCAACGGCTGCTCCAACACTTCGCCATCCCGCTGCTGGACGCAGATCAAGCGCAGGCCTGGGTCGATGACACGCGCCGCACTACCTATGTGCTGGATGTCCGCAGTGGCGAGGAATTCCGTACCGGTACACTTGCCGGCGCTGTCCATGCGCCGGGCGGACAATTGATCCAGGCCACCGACCAGTATGTGGGCGTGCGCAGGAGCCGCCTGATCCTGCTGGATCATGAGCGGGTGCGCGCGCCAGTCGTGGCAAGCTGGCTCTATCAACTTGGCTTCGAGGTGGCCGTACTGGAACAGGGTATCGCGACACGGTTGCGCCTGCCGCAACAGGCCAGCCAGCCGCCCGCTGCCAACCTTGCGCAGGCCGATGTGCAAGCTGCCAATCGCTTGCTCAAGCAAGGCCAGGCGGTATTGGTGGACGTGCGCAGCAGCGAGGCCTATCTCAAGGAGCATGCCTTGACCAGCCAATGGCTGAGCCGGCCACGCACCGCCCGTTGGCTCAAGTCGCAGCCAACGCTGCCCGACCAGGTGTTCCTGGTGGCCGACAGCGCCGAGGCGGCTGCCCTGGTGGCAGAAGATCTGCAGGAAAACGGCGTGCAGCACGTGCAGTGGATCGCCGGACTGGCGGCCCTGCAACAGGCAGGATGGCCGACCGTCACCGACCCGGCCTCATTGAGTGCGAACGATCGCATCGACTACCTGTTCTTCGTGCATGATCGCCATGCCGGCAATGCCGAGGCCGCGCGCCAGTACCTCGCGTGGGAAACCGCGCTGGTCGGGCAGTGCAGCCAGGATGAACTGGGCGCATTCCGGCTCGATTCGCTGCCGCGCTGATATCGCTTGCTGCCCCTGAGCTCCGGCCTCTCTGTGAGGCCGGAGGCTGTCGTTCGTCCCTGTTTCGTTCGTCCCTGTTTTAGTCGCTGCGCCTGCTCCCTCCTCGTGTTCGGCTGCTCGCGCCACCCAGCGCATAAGGTCATACGAATTCATTCGTTTTCCGGTGCAATTCCCCCTTCCTATACTGGCCGCAGAAGCTTCGTCCTCCACGACGATTTCCTCCGCTCACCAGAAAGGACTCGCCATGCAACGACACCGCCGTAGCGTCCTCAAACAACTCGCAGCAGGTAGCGCCGCGCTGCTGACCCTGCCGCTGCAAAGTGCACGCGGTGCCAGTGCTGGCAATGGTCAGCCCACCACCATCCGCATCGGCGTCGCACAGCCGGGCATCGGCAATCCGCCGGTGTTCTCGGGCAGCTCGGCAGCGGTGGCCCATGCCAAGGGATGGGTGGAGGAGGAATTCAGGGCCGATGGCATTAAGGTCGAGTGGTTCTTCTTCAAGGGGGCCGGCCCGGCCGTCAATGAAGCGTTGACCAACCAACAGCTGGACTTCGCCTTCCAGGGCGACCTGCCGGCCATCGTGGCGCGGGCCGCTGGCCTCAAGACCAAGCTGGTGCTGGCCACCGGCGTGCGCTCCAACATTTACCTGGCGGTGCCTCCGGATTCGCCGATCCAGTCGGTCAAGGACCTGCGCGGCAAGCGTGTGGCGATCTTCAAGGGCACCAATGCGCAGTTGCCCATCAACCGCGTGCTGGAGGCCAACGGCCTGCAGGAACGCGAGCTGCGCTCGATCAACCTGGACCAGGCCACCACGCTGGCCGCGCTGTCCACCAAGGACATCGATGCCGCCTTCGGCAACATCAACCTGCTGCGCCTGCGCGACAAGAACGCTGCGCGCATCGTCTATTCCAGCAAGGGCGGCAACCCCATCTTCACCACCCAGTCGCACGTGCTGGTGACCGAACAGTTTGCCCAGCAGTATCCGGAGGCGACCGCGCGCGTGGTCAAGACCTTCGTCAAGGCGGCCAAGTGGGCCTCGGACGAGGTCAACCGCGACGAGGTATTGCACCTCTGGGCCAAGGCCGGCACGCCCTACGAGCACTGGCGCGAAGACTACGAAGGCCAGCCCCTGCGGGTGCGCATCAATCCCAATTTCGATCCCTTCCTGATCGCGCGCTACAAGGATTCGGTGGAACAGGCCTACCGCTTCAAGCTCAGCCGCGCGCGCGTGGATGTGGACCAGTGGATCGACCAGGGCTACCTGCAGGCAGCCCTGAAGGAACTGAAGCTGGAAACCTACTGGCCGGTGTTCCAGGGCAACGGCAAGATCCTGGGAGCCTGATCGATGGCCCGTTCCTCTGGCACCCTCACCGCCGCAGCAACGGTTCCGGCAACCGGCCATGGCGACCCTGCACCCAGCACCTATGCTGCCTTCTTCGGGCGCTGGGTCGGCACCTGGCTGGCCTTGCCCTTCCCGTTGGGCTTGCTGCTGCTGTGGGCCGCATCCTCCCATTTCGGCTGGGTAGCACCGCAGGTGCTGCCCTCACCGCAGGCAGTGCTGTCCACCTTCATCGAGCTGGCCCAATCCGGCGAGCTGTGGGACAACCTGTGGATCAGCCTGTTGCGCGTGCTGGCTGGTTTCGGCGTGGGCGTCGCGGGCGGCCTGCTGCTAGGTGTGGCCATGGGGCTCTCGCCGCTGTTCAAGGATTACGTCTATCCCTTCTTCAAGGCCCTCAGCCAGGTGCCTGTGCTGGGCTGGCTACCCCTGCTGATGCTGCTGGTGGGTATCGACGAGGCGCTCAAGATCATCCTCATCGCCAAGGCCGCGCTGGTGCCTATCGCCGTCAATACCTACAAGGGCATCGAGAACGTTCCGACGCGCTATGTCGAAGTGGCGCGCGTGCTGCAGTTCTCGCGCTGGCAACTGCTGTGGCGGGTGGTGTTCCCGGCGGCGCTGCCGCCGGTCTGGAATGGCGTGCGCTATGGCTTCACCCACGCCTGGCTGGCGCTGGTAGTGGTGGAGCTGCTGGCATCCTCTGAGGGGCTTGGCTACATGATCGTGTTCGGTCGCCAGCTGTTCCAGCTCGATGTGGTGATTGCTGCCGTCGCCGTGGTCGGTGTGGTCGGTTATCTGGGTGACCAGTTGCTGGCCCGTATCGAAGTTATCCTGCTCGGCTGGCGCCGCAGCGGATTCTGAGGAGCGCGCATGATGCCGTATTTCAGCAAGACGCGCGTTGACCGCGACCGCCATCCAGTGCCACCCTTCCTGCGCGGCTGGGTACTGCCCGTTGTCCTGGTGCTGCTGTGGTGGCTGGCGGCGCACCTGCACTGGTCCGATTCGCCGCTGCTGGTGCCGCCAGGCAAGGTGTGGGATACCGCCTTGCAGCAGGTGGCCAGCGGCGAACTGGTCCGTGCGCTGGCGGCCAGCCTGCGGCGCGACCTGATCGGTCTGGTCATCGGCGTCAGTGCCGGGCTGATGTTCGGCATCGCCTTCGGCTTGTCGCGCCTGTTCGAAAAAATGATCGGCCCGACCTTCCATACCCTGAAGCAGATTTCACTGTTCGCCTGGATCCCCCTGCTGTCGGTCTGGTTCGGGCTCGGGGATGCGGCCAAGGTGGCCTTTCTCTCGCTTGCGGCATTCTTCCCGGTGGTCTTGAACACCTTCGAAGGCATCCGTAGCGTGCCGGGCGAGCTGATCGAGGCCGCCCGCGTGCTCAAGCTCACGCGCCGCCAGTGGCTCACCAAGCTGGTGTTGCCGGCGGCAGCGCCCTCCATCCTGGCGGGCATTCACCTGGCGCTGGTGTATGCATGGCTGGCTACGCTGGGCGCGGAATACCTGCTGGTCTCGGGCCAGGGCATCGGCAACACCATGATCGATGGCCGCGAGCTGTTCCTGATGGACCTGGTGATCTTCGGCGTGATCGTGGTCGGGCTGGTGGGCTTTGCCCTGAACTGGCTGGCCGCGCGCATCGAACGCCGCCTGCTGGCCTGGCGCGGCCGCTCGGTAGCGCAATTCTGAAATCGGACAAGAACGGAAATAACGGACAAGGAGTCATGATGGCGCAAGCCGGTACGCTGGAAATCCAGCACTTGAGCAAATCCTATGCAGTCAAGCAAGGGGAACTGGCGGTGCTGGAAGACGTGACCCTGCACATCGCCCCCGGCGAATTCGTCAGCATCGTCGGCACCAGCGGCTGCGGCAAGTCAACCCTGCTGCGCCTGATCGTCGGGCTGGAAGACCAGTACCAGGGCCAGGTTCTGCTGGATGGCCAGCGCATCGTCGGCACCAGCCTGCAACGCGGCATCGTGTTCCAAGAGCACCGTCTCTTTCCCTGGCTGACGGTGGAGGGCAACATCGAACTGGGCCTGCTCAATGCGCCCGGCAGTCCTGCGCAAAAGCGAGAGGCGGTGCGCGAGCACATTGCCCTGGTGGGCTTGCAGGGTTTTGAGAAGTCTTATCCGCACCAGCTCTCCGGTGGCATGGCCCAGCGCGTGGCGATTGCCCGTGCCTTGGTGAGCAAGCCCGAAATCCTGCTGCTGGACGAACCCTTCGGCGCGCTCGATGCCATGACCCGCGCCTATCTGCAGCAGGAACTGCATCGCGTCTGGCAGGCCGAGCGCATCACCATGATCCTGGTAACCCATGATGTGGAAGAAGCGGTCTACCTGGGCGACAAGGTGGTGGTGATGGAACCACGTCCAGGCCGCGTGCGGCGCATCGTCCCGGTGGAGCTGGCGCATCCGCGCGCACGGGGAGAGGCGGATTTTGCCGCTGTGAAGCAAAAGGTGCTGGACGAGTTCTCCCATGACAGTGCCAGCCTGGCCGAGGCCCCGCTCAAGGCAGATTCCGGGACTTCACCGCAACTGCCGGCCGCGCTGTGGCAATTCGCGATATGACCGGTTCTGCAAAAAACCAGGCGCGCCGCAACTTCCTGCGCGCGGGCGGGGCATTGGCAGGAGGCGCCCTGGCCTCGACCGCGTCGGCAGCCGGTGCACTGGCCGGGCAGGCGCAGCCATTGGAAGTAGCCCCATGGAGCAAAACCCCGGGCGAACCGGCGCTGTGGCATCCCTATGGTCAGCCCTCGCCCTTCGAGGACAAGGTGGTGCGCCGCTCGCGCGGTGCCGCGCCCTTCCCCGGGGCCAATTCCTCGATGACGCCGCTGCAGGACCTGTTCGGCATCATCACGCCGACTGGGCTGGTGTTCGAACGTCACCACGCCGGCATCCCGCTGATCGATCCAGCCCAGCACCGGCTCGCAGTGCATGGGCTGGTGGCGCGGCCCACACTGTTTACCATGGACGATCTGGTGCGCCTGCCGTCAGTGTCGCGCATCCACTTCCTGGAGTGCTCCGGCAATACCGGCCGCGAATGGAAAGGCCCCGGTACGGCCTCGCTGCAGTTCAGCCATGGCTTGCTCTCCTGTTGCGAATGGACGGGCGTGCCGCTGTCGGTCCTGCTGGACGAGGTGGGCGTGGACCCGCAGGCCGCCTGGATTCTGGCCGAAGGCGCGGATGCGGCAGGCATGACCCGCAGCATCCCGATCACCAAGGCGCTCGATGATGCGCTGCTGGTCTATGCCCAGAACGGCGAACGCCTGCGTCCTGAACATGGCTATCCGCTGCGCCTGTTCCTGCCCGGCTTCGAGGGCAACATGAGCGTGAAGTGGCTGCGGCGATTGAAGGTCGGGCGCGAACCCTTCATGTCCCGTGAAGAGACCGCAAAATACACCGACTCCCTGCCCGATGGCAAGGCGCGGCAATTCACCTTCCTGATGGAAACCAAGTCGGTCATCACCTTCCCGGCACCGGACCATCGCCTGCGCGAGCAGGGCTTCTATCAGATCGCCGGGCTGGCCTGGACCGGGCGCGGACGTATCCGGCGGGTCGATGTCTCCACCGATGGCGGGCATAACTGGCAGCAGGCACGCCTGCAGGAACCCGTGCTGGATCGCGCCCTGACCCGCTTCACCCTGCCCTGGCGCTGGGATGGCGCACCTACCGTGCTGCAGAGCCGCGCCCTGGACGAAACCGGCTATGTTCAGCCGACGGGACGGCAACTGGTCCACGCCCGGGGCGTGGAATCGAATTATCACTTCAATGCAATCCAGAGCTGGAAGGTAGGCACCGATGGAATCATCAGCAATGTGCAGGTCTAGGCGCTCCACCCTGATGGCGCTGCTGGTTGCCATGAGCATGGTCAGCAGCATGTCCAGGGCTGAACGCCTCGGCCTGGGCCAGCCGCTGCCGGAGACGCAGCTGGCGCGCTGGAACATCGATGTCGATGCGCAAGGACATGGCTTGCCGCCCGGCAGGGGCAGCGTGGCCCAGGGCCAGCGTGTCTATGCGCAGACCTGCGCAGCATGCCATGGTGACAAAGGCCAAGGCAACCCGGCCGACACGCTGGTGGGTGGACGCGGCAGCCTGGCCACCGCCAAGCCGCTCAAGACCATCGGCAGCTTCTGGCCGTATGCCACCACGGTCTTCGATTTCATCAACCGTGCCATGCCCTACAACGCGCCCAAGAGCCTCAGCGCCGATGAGGTCTATGCAGTGACGGCCTACCTGCTGCATCTCAATGGCATCGTCACGGCTGACACGGTACTGGATGCCGCCAGCCTGCCGCAGGTACGCATGCCCAACCGCGATGGTTTCATCGCTGATACCCGGCCCGATACGAGCAACGTCGCCTGCCAGCAGTGTCCTGCGCCGGCAGCCGTGCCTTCGCAGTAGATCTTTTCTCTTCAGCAGTACAGAGCCCGAAGTCCCATCCAACAAGGAGATTCGCCATGTCTGATACCCTGCTTGACATCCATCCGATCGCTGGCCGCATCGGTGCCGAAGTGCGCAACATCCGCCTCTCGGCCGACCTCGATTCAGCCACCTTCGCCGCCGTGCGCGCAGCACTGCTGCGCTACAAGGTGCTGTTCTTCCGTGACCAGCACCACCTGGACGATGCTGGCCAGGAAGCCTTCGGCAGGCTCTGGGGCGAGCTGGTGGCGCATCCCACGGTGCCAGTGCGTGATGGCACCGACTATCTGCTGGAGCTGGACTCGGAACACGGCGGGCGCGCCAATTCCTGGCATACCGACGTAACCTTCGACCTGGCCTATCCGCAGGCCTCGATCCTGCGCGGCGTGGTGATCCCTGCCGCCGGTGGCGATACGGTCTGGGCCAACACCGCGCAAGCCTACCTCGACCTGCCCGCGCCGCTGCGCGCGCTGGCCGATCAGCTATGGGCGCTGCATACCAACGAATACGACTACGCCTCGCGCTTCAACACCAGCGAAGCGGGCCTGAAGCGCTATCGCGAAATCTTCACCTCCACCCTCTACGAGACCGAACACCCGGTGGTGCGCGTGCATCCCGAAACCGCTGAACGCACCCTGGTGCTGGGCCACTTCGTCAAGAAGCTGGTGGGCTATCCGACTTCCGACTCCGAACATCTGCTGCAATTGCTGGAGAGCTACGTGATCCGCCTGGAAAACACCGTGCGCTGGCGCTGGTCCGCTGGCGACGTCGCCATCTGGGACAATCGCGCTACCCAGCATTACGCCATCAACGACTACGGCGACCAGCACCGTGTGGTACGCCGTGTGACCGTCGCGGGTGACGTGCCGGTATCGGTGGACGGCCGCAAGAGTGTCTCGCGCAACGTGCGCCGCCAGGCCGCCGATCAGGTGCGCACGGCCGAGGGCGTAGCGCAGCCGCAAGCGGCGGTGCTGTCATGAACGCGCCACGCAGGCAGATCAAGCTGGGGGCCTTCGTGATGGCGACCGGTCATCACGTGGCCGGCTGGCGCCATCCCGGTGCGCAGCCGGATGCGGGCCAGAACATCGCACATTACCGCCAGATCGCGCAGGCCGCCGAGCGAGCCAAGTTCGATGCGCTGTTCCTGGCCGACGGCGTGGCCATCCGTGCGCATGATCAGGAAACCCTGCATCGGACTGCCCGCGCGGCATCGTTCGAGCCGCTGACGCTGTTGTCGGCGCTGTCCCAGGTGACCAAACGAATCGGCCTGGTCGCCACGGTCTCGACCACCTACAACGAGCCCTATCATGTGGCTCGCAAGTTCGCTTCGCTGGACCATCTCAGCGATGGCCGGGCGGGATGGAACGTGGTGACTTCGTGGTCCGAACACGAGGCGCAGAACTTCGGCCTGGACAAGCATCCCGAGCACGGGGCCCGCTACCAGCGGGCCGAGGAATTCGTCGATGTGGTGCGCGGACTATGGGATAGCTGGGAGGATGACGCATTCCTCTACGATCGGGAGAGCGGTGTGCTGTTCGATCCCGACAAGCTGCACACCCTGCACCATCGCGGGCAACATTTCTCGGTCAAGGGGCCGTTGAACGTGGCGCGGCCGGTGCAGGGCCATCCAGTGATCGTGCAGGCCGGTTCGTCCGAGGCCGGTCAAGAGCTGGCCGCACGCACCGCCGAAGTGATCTTCACGGCCCAGCAGTCACTGGCCGATGCCCAGGCCTTCTACACCAGCCTGAAGTCGCGCATGGCACGCCATGGTCGCGACCCGGACCAGCTCAAGATCATGCCGGGGGTGTTCCCGGTGGTCGGACGCAGCCAGAGCGAAGCGCAGGAAAAGTATGAAGAGCTGCAATCACTGATCCATCCCAGTGTCGGCCTGTCGATGCTGCAGCAGCACCTGGGGGGCATCGATCTGTCCGGTTATCAGTTGGATGGGCCGTTGCCCGAGGACCTGCGCGAACCCAATGGTTCCAAGAGCCGCTTCCAGCTGGTTACCGGACTGGCGCGGCGCGAAGGGCTGACGCTGCGCCAGCTCTACCTGCGCCTGGCGACGGCACGCGGGCATTGGTCGCTGTACGGCACGCCGGAGAGTATCGTGGACGAGCTCGAGACGTGGTTCACGCAAGGAGGAGCGGATGGATTCAATATCATGCCGCCCACCCTACCAGCAGGTCTTGACGACTTCATAAAGCTGGTACTGCCCGAGCTGCAGCGACGTGGGCTGTTCCGCACTGAGTATGAGGGACGGACTTTTCGCGAAAATCTCGGGCTGCTGAAGCCTCGCAATCAACATTCGCACAATACGGCGGGGGGCGCGACGAAAGTGGCTTAGCGTTGAACAGCCAAGCGCACAGCGGCGCTGTTGACGGACATGATCGAGGGAACAACGGCACCGCATCCCGGATGACCCATCTGGATCTAAATCTGGGAAATATCACCCCTCCCACCGCCCATCAAACACCACCCGCCCGTTATCCATGCGCACCATCCGGTCAGCCAGATGGAAATACTGGTCATCGTGCGAAATCACCAGTACCGTCTTGCCCGCTGCGCGCAGTTGCCCCAGCACCTCGTGATAGAAGACTTTCTTGAACACCGGGTCCTGGTCCGCCGCCCATTCGTCGAAGATGAAGAAGGGCCTGTCCTCCAGCACCGCCACCACCAGCGCCAGCCGCTTGCGCTGGCCCATCGACAGTGCACGCGTGGTGAATGCGCCGTCGCGGATCTGTACCTTGTGGTGCAGGTAGAGCTTTTCCAGCAACTGGTTGCCGCGTGCGTCTAGTTCCGCGCCGCCGGTCTCCAGCAGGCTCTCAAACAGATGGAAGTCCGAAAAGACCGTCGCAAACAGTTGCCGGTACTGTTCGTCCGGTACCGTTTGCTCGCCCTCCTCGCCCGGCTGCCATGTCACTGGCCGTCCGTTGAGGAGGATACTGCCTTCGCCCGGCCGATACAGGCCCGCCAGCAGCTTGGCCAGCGTGGTCTTGCCGCTGCCATTGCCTCCCACCAGGAACACCACCTCGCCCGGCGTGAAGCTCAAGTCGATCGGCCCCATGGTGAAGAACTCGTCGTGCTGTTCGTGGTAGTAGCGATGCAGCACGCCGGAAAGCTGCAGTCGCAGCAGTTCGGGCGCGGCCTGATGCTGCGGAGGCAGTGCCACCACGGTACTGCGCGGCTGGCCATTATCCAGGGCTTGAATGACTTCGTCGATGCGGCGTGCCGAGACCTTGGCCAGGTTGGCGCGCGGGACGTTCATCAGCAGGATTTCCAGCGGCGTGATCATGTAGATGAACAGCACCGCATAACCAGTCAGGATGCGGCCGCGATCAGGGACATCGCCCACCAGCACGAACAGCACCAGCCCGATGAAGGCATAGATCAGGAAATTGCCCCAGCTGCTGGCGGCCACGAAGATGGCCATGCCCAGCGAACGTTCGCGGCGCACCAGGTCGATCGACTGGCCCAGTACGCCGCGGCCGAACAGTTGGCGCTTCTTGCCGTTCAGGCGCAGTTCCTTGGCCCCATCCAGCATCGAGCGGAAATGGCCGAACAGCCGGTCCTGTTCGCCTGAGGCCTGGCGCAGGTGACGGATCGCGCGCAGGTGCGCCAGGTGGTAACCCAGCGCACCCAGCCCGATCACCAGGGCCGCGCAGGCGAATACCTGACCCGACAGCGTGGCCATGTAGATCAAACAGCCAGTCACCACGATGGCGTTGGTCAGAATGGCCGGGAAGCTGACGAAGAACGACGATACATTGGTGCTGTGCTCGGTCAGCGCAGCCTGGATGGCCGGTGCGCCGACCTGTTCCAGCCGTGCATAGTCGGCATGCAGCACGCGCTCGCAGATGAAACTGCGCGACTGCGCATGCACGCCGTGCGCCAGCCGCTCAAAGAGGATATTGCAGCTCATGTGCGCCAGCCACAGCGCCAGCACGGTCAGCGCAAAATGCAGGGCTGCGCTGGATTGCCAGCCCGGTGCCTGCGTGGCCGCCAGCGTGGCCGTAATCTGCGTCACCATCAATATGCTGCACACGCCGCGCGCCACGCTGGCGGCGGTGGCGGCGGCCAGCAAGCCGCGCGATTGCCTGATCAATTCTTTGAACACCGTCACTCCAGGGAACGGCCGCTAAGGGCCGGTATCAATGTGACGAACCGCACCAGCAAATATTTAGGCCGCCAACGGCCCTGCCTCGCCGGCCTGAACAAATTGCTCCGCCATTCGTCACCTCCATGACAACCCTGGCAACCACGCCGGCCCAACCTGCGCCCTCTTCCGTGCTGCCCATCCTTGCTCCCCTGTTCGATCAGCGCACCGCTGCCTATGCCGCCCGCCTGGTCTGTGATCAGACCTCCTACGCGCAGGCCTTGCCGTTGACGGCGCTGCTGGACGGCGCACAACTGGACCAAGCCATGCGCCGCCACGCCGCCCACTGGCGCAGCGACGATCTGCGCGCGGTCGCGTCGGCCTGGAGCCTGGATTACTTCGCGGCGATGCTGGTGCCGGCCATGGCCGCCATGGCGGTGCTGCGCCACCGCCTGCCGCTGCAGGCCACTCAGGTGCGGGTGATGTTGGCCGCCAATGGCGGCATCGCACAGGTCTGCCTGCCCGACGCCGGCCAGCCCTGGCCGCAGGCCGTCCCCCAGCAACGCTATGAAGAACTGATCTGGCAGCACCTGACGCCAGTGATCGCGGCGCTCAACCAGCGCTTCAGGACCCCTTCGACCATCCTCTGGGGCAATGCGGTGCGCTATATCCACGCCGTCCTGCAGCGCGGCGCACTACTGCCCTTGCCCGCACACGATGGGCTGGCAGCGGATCGCCGGCTGCTGCTGGATAGCCCTCTCTGGCCTGATGGCCGCGCCAATCCGCTCCATCACCGCCGCACCAGCCCGCCGCCGGGCGTGGAGTACCTGCATCGCAACTGCTGCCTGTATCACCGCCTGCCGGGCGAAGACTATTGCGCTGCCTGCCCGCTGCGCGGCAGGCGCGGCAAATCAGCGGAGCAATAGGCAACTGCCGGCGCCAATCTAAACAAAAGTGATTTCCATTCGTCTTTCTGATGACGGCCTGCGCATCCTGTTGCGACAGCGTGGCCGACCAGGAGCTGATGACAGATGGAACAAGCAGGTCTTACCGGCACCCTAGCCGCCCCCTATATCGCCCATGTCGATGGGCAAGCCTATGCGGTGGAGATCGACGGTGACGTCGTGCGCGTTCGCCTGCCCTCCGGGCAATACCATGCCTGGCGGCTGGAAGCGCTGGCCGCCCTGAACTCGGCCACGCCGGCCCCGGCACCGTGCTACGACGCGCATCCGGCTGAGCTGGCCGTGCTGGAGGCACTCTGGTCGCAGCAGCATGGCCTGGCGCTGCAACTGGTGCAGCCCGATGGCGGCGCATCCGCCTGGAGTTGCCCGGACATGTTCTGGCAACAGCAACGCAACTGGCTGGCCCAGCCGCAAGCGCCGCTGCCGCTGCGCCACTGCATCAGCGCCGGCAAGCGCCATCCGCAGCGCCCGCCCAAGCCGGTTGGCACGGTGTATCGCCGCCATATCCCTTGGCTAGGCCAGACGCTGTCGCTGCGCGCCTTCGACGGACAAGACGACCTGGCGCGCCTGAACCGCTGGATGAACGACCCGGACGTGGCCTACTTCTGGCAGGAACAGGGCGACCTTGACCATCACCGCAACTATCTCGCCAAGCTGGCCGAGGACCCGCACGTCTATCCGCTCATCGCCTGCCTGGATGCGGTCCCCTTCGCCTATTTCGAGATCTACTGGGCGCGCGAAGACCGTATCGCGCCCTTTGCCGATCCCGGCGAGCACGACCGTGGCTGGCATGTGCTGGTGGGCGAACCGGCCTATCGCGGGCGCGACTTTGTCAGCGCCTGGATGCCCTCGGTCTCGCATTACCTGCTGCTGGAGGACGTGCGCACCGATCGGCTCTGGATCGAGCCGCGCGCCGACAACCGCAAGATGCTGCGCAGCCTGCAGCGCAGCGGCTATGCGCTGCTCAAAGAATTC
>Ga0160495_100107_pt1 | contig 127138 bp, 112 predicted proteins | sample DID4MG_4_FD_108251 | JGI IMG/M metagenome (GOLD analysis project Ga0160495, IMG submission 108251) | Enriched soil microbial communities from UW Madison campus, WI, USA - DID2933_E24_FP4 MG | ecosystem: Environmental > Terrestrial > Soil > Unclassified | place: USA: Madison, Wisconsin... | reverse complement strand
TAGAACTGCACATAACTCATTGAATTAGCAGGGACCCTGTGGGAGCGGCTTTAGCCGCGAACACCGGCGCAGCCGGTGCCATGCACCGCGTTGGATTCTTCGCGGCTAAAGCCGCTCCCACAGGGGACGCGGATTGCTTGCAATTTCAGTTATCTACGCGACAGCGCAGCCCAAAGGGTTGGGCCATCTCCCACAAGGTCGCCACAATAGTTGAATGTTGCGCAGTACCTATGGGGGCGGGTTTACCCGCGAAGAGGCCGAGCCTGCTTATGCAGACGCCTGGTGGCCGAGCACGGCCAGCGCCTTTTCGGCAATCTCCCGGGTCAACTCGCCCGCCGGCATATGCCTGCCCAGCCGCAACGCCTGCCCCGACCACAGGTTGCTGAAATCGCTATTACCCTGCGGATCTGTAATCGCCCGCAAAGGCATCAACGCCCCACCGGCCAGTGGGAAGCGTGGCGCCAGGTCGCTCATCGGCCCCAGCTCACGCATGATGCGATTGTTGATGCCACGCGCCGGTCGGCCGGTGAACAGGTTGGTCAGCGCCGTGTCGCTGGCGGGCGCGCTGTCCAGGGCCTGGCGATGCGCCGGCGAGACCTTGGCCTCGGGGCAGAACAGGTAAGCCGTTCCGATCTGCACTGCCGAGGCGCCCAGGGCCAGCGCCGCCACCAGGCCGCGGTGGTCGCCGATACCACCGGCGGCAATCACCGGCACGCTGACCGCATCGGCCACCTGTGGCACCAGGGCGAAGGTGCCGATCTGGCTGGTAATGTCCTCGCTGAGGAACATGCCGCGATGGCCGCCCGCTTCATAGCCCATGGCAATGATCGCATCACAGCCGTGGCGCTCCAGCCACACGGCTTCCTCTACGGTGGTGGCGCTGGACAGCACTTTGGCACCGCTAGCCTTTACCCGTTGCAGCAGGTCGGACTGGGGCAGGCCGAAGTGGAAGCTCACCACCTCCGGACGCAGTTGCTCGACTAGCTGGCAGCTCTGTTCGTCGAAAGGCGCGCGGTTGGACACCGGCGTAGGGGCCGAGAAGTCGGCACCCACCTCGCTGTAATACGGCGCGAGCGCCTGCTTCCAGCGCGCATCGCGCTCGGCATCGGGCGCTGGCGGCTGGTGGCAGAAGAAGTTCAGGTTCAGCGGGCGGCCCGGGCAACTGGCGCGGAAGGCGGCGATCTCGGCCCGCACCTGGTCGCCGGTGAGCATGGCGCAGGGCAGGGCGCCCAAACCACCCGCCAGGCCCACGGCGATGGCCATGCCCGAGCCCGTCGCACCGGCCATGGGGGCCTGGAGAATGGGCAACTCGATGCCCAGCAGGTCGAGGATGCGGCGGTCGGGCCAGTGGCTCATGCGGTTCTCCTTGCGCGGGCGAGCGGTGCGGCGGGGGCAGCTTTTTACAAGGCTTTGCTGACCTGGATGTCGCTGATCTTCTCGGCGTCTTCGCCGTGGATCTTGCGCAGGGCTTCCAGGGCTTGTTCGAGGGAGGCATCGGGCATCAGCGCGAAATCCCAGCGGCGCTGGCCGTCGAGTTTGTACTTGATGACGTACTTGGTGGTCTGGGTCATGGTGGCCTTATCTGAGTTTCGACGACGAACGACGGACGATCTTGATCTTGTGCGTCAAGGTTGGCTTGCGGGTAACCGAGATCGGGCGGGTGGTCACGGTATCGATGGTGATGTTCCAGAAACCGGTGCTGGGCACGGTGATCTTCGCCGGGAACTTGTCGAAATGGCCACCGTGGTAGGTATGACGGCCGCCGTTCTTGAAGCTGCGGAAGTTGGCGTCGTTCATCAGGCGGATATTGCAGCGCTGGGAGCACTCGATGACGACGATGTCGTCCTCGTTCAGGTGCTCGCGCTGGTGTACGAATTTCATGTGATGCTCCGCAAGGATTGGTTCTGCAAAGGCAAACGATACCACGATGTCGGGTTACACTGCCGCGCTGTTCCGCCAGGCGCAGATAAATCTGCCAAAGCAGGGAGCAAAACGGCCTGGCCGTGGTCGAACCGGATTCTTGAAGGCAGAGGTGCTGCAAATGAAATGGATGGTGGCGGCGCTGGCGGTGACGCTGGGTGGCTGTGTGAGTGTTACGGAACTGGAACAATCGCGTGAAACGCTGGATGTCATCTCCGGCAAGTCCCCGCGCGCGTATGCCGATTGCGTCAAGCAGAAACTGGCCGATACCCGCGACCCGCTGGTGGAAGAGCAGCGTGGCGATGGCCTGCGGCTGATCGTGCCGCAGAAGATCAGCTCGGGCGTGGGCCCGGCGGCGCTGGTGGATATCGACAAGCGTGGCAGCGGCAGCAGCATCAAGCTGCATGAGCGGCTTAACAACTTCCCGCTGCGCCTGGGCGATGTGCGCACCGCAGCCACCCAATGCATCTCTGGTAGTTGATCCAGGGCAACGGATAATGCTCCTTTTGCTTATATGTTTTAAGCCTAAGCTTATAACAATAGAAAAGGAGATTCGTGATGACACCGTTGAGTCGCGCCGTGATCGGCAGCCTGCTGATCCTGGCCTGGCCCACGGCGCATGCCGCCGATGGCCAGAAAGTCTTCACCCAGGGCGGGGCCAATCCCGCCGCCATGGCTTGCCTGGGTTGTCATGGCCCGGACGGCAAGGGCATTGCCGCTGCCGGGTTCCCGCGCCTGGCCGGGCTACCGGCCGCCTACCTCAGCAAGCAATTGCATGACTGGCGCAGCGGCAGCCGCAAGCAGCCGGTGATGGAGCCGCTTGCCAAGGCCCTGACCGAGGATGAGATCAAGGCGGTCAGCACCTACCTGGCCAGCCTGCCGGCAGACCCCGCAGGCGACCTGCGTCGGCAACAGATTGCCGATGACCCAACCACCCGCATGGCCCTGTACGGCGACTGGAGCCGGCAGATTCCTGGCTGTGTGCAATGCCATGGCCCAGGCGGTGGCGGGGTTGGCGAGCACTTCCCGCCTTTGGCCGGCCAGCCCGCCAGTTACCTTGTGGCGCAGCTCAATGCCTGGCGTGACGGCAACCGCAGCAACGACCCCAACCAGCTGATGGTCGGCGTGGCCAAAGCCATGACCGATGACGAGATCAAGGCCGTTGCCGAGTTCTTCGCCCGCCCAGCCAGCCAGGAGGTCAAGCCATGAAACCGATGATTCCAGCCCTGCTGCTGCTGGCCATGGGCAGCGCCCAGGCCGCCCAGATTGCCATGGAAGACCAGTCGCAGTTGAAGGTGCCTGGCGTGCAGGCCGCGCCACAGTTCGTGCCGCCAGCGGAAAGCGACTTGCCGGACAACGCCTTTGGCAAGATGGTGCGCGAGGGCCATGCTCTGTTCGTCGACACCCGCAGGTTGATGCCCGAGGCAGTGGGCAACGGCATGAACTGCAGCAACTGCCATCTTGACCAGGGGCGGCTGGCGCATTCCGCGCCGATGTGGGGGGCGTACCCGATGTACCCCGCATACCGCAAGAAAAACGACAAGGTCAATACCTACGCCGAGCGTATCCAGGGCTGCTTCCAGTTCAGCATGAACGGCAAGCCGCCTGCGGCCGACAGCCCGCAGATGACGGCGTTGGCGGTGTATTCGTACTGGCTGTCGACCAAGGCCCCGACCGGCGTGGAGATTGCCGGGCGTGGTTACCCGGAGGTGCCGCAGCCCAAGGGTGGATACGACTTCAAGCGTGGTCAGCAGGTTTATGGCGAGCAGTGTGCGATTTGCCACGGCGACAACGGTGAAGGGCAGAAGGTGGCGGGCGAGTATGTGATGCCGCCGCTGTGGGGCAAGGATTCCTACAACTGGGGCGCCGGTATGCACCGCATCAACACCGCGGCGTCGTTCATCAAGTACAACATGCCGCTTGGCAAACCGGGCAGCCTGAGTGATCAGCAGGCCTGGGATGTGGCAGCCTGGATCAACCGCCACGAACGGCCGCAGGATCCGCGGCTGGTGGAAGGTTCTATCGAGAAGACGCGAGTGAAGTTCCATGCCAATGACGGGGTGAACCTGTATGGGCAGAAGGTCGATGGCGTGCTGATCGGACAGGGCACCGGTAGCTGAGGCGATCCCCATTTGCTGTCATCCAACGGTCATGGATGACAGCAATATTTACGATCCCCCGGAACTATCTACACTGGGTTATCTCTATCATGGCATCGGTCGGCACGGGTGGGGGCATTGTAAGGTGACTGCCGCCTGATTAGACTGCGCCGAATTCCACAGGCCTAGCCTTTTGTAAGGACGTATATGATCAAAAAATGCTTGTTCCCGGCAGCCGGCTACGGCACTCGCTTCCTGCCCGCTACCAAAGCCATGCCCAAGGAAATGCTGCCGGTGGTCAACAAGCCACTGATCCAGTATGGCGTTGAGGAGGCACTGGATGCCGGTCTGAACGAGATCTCCATCGTCACAGGTCGCGGCAAGCGCGCTCTGGAAGACCACTTTGACATCAGCTACGAGCTGGAAAACCAGATCAAGGGCACCGACAAGGAAAAATACCTGGTTGGTATCCGTCGCCTGCTCGACGAGTGCTCGTTCTCCTACACCCGCCAGACCGAAATGAAAGGCCTGGGCCACGCTATCCTCACCGGCCGCCCGCTGATCGGTGACGAGCCGTTCGCCGTGGTGCTGGCGGACGACCTGTGCGTGAACCCGGAAGGTGACGGTGTACTGACCCAGATGGTCAAGCTGTACAAGCAGTTCCGTTGCTCGATCGTCGCCATCCAGGAAGTCGACCCGCAGGAAACCAACAAGTACGGCGTGATCGCCGGCGACATGATCCGTGACGACATTTTCCGCGTCACCAACATGGTCGAGAAGCCAAAGCCGGAAGATGCCCCGTCGAACCTGGCGATCATCGGCCGCTATATCCTGACCCCGGACATCTTCGACATCATCGCCAACACCGAACCGGGCAAAGGTGGCGAGATCCAGATCACCGACGCACTGATGCAACAGGCGCAGAACGGCTGCGTGATCGCCTACAAGTTCAAAGGCAAGCGTTTCGACTGCGGTGGCGCCGAAGGCTACATCGATGCGACCAACTTCTGCTTCGAGAACTACTACAAGACTGGCAAGGCTTACTGATAAGTCCTGCTGGCCTGAAAGCCACCCTTCGGGGTGGCTTTTTTGTTTGCGGCGGGCAACGGCGTTATGCTGGGCGCCTGCCTAGGAGACTGAATACATGGCCTACGATTTTGATCTGTTCGTGATTGGCGCCGGGTCCGGTGGTGTACGCGCGGCGCGGTTTGCCGCCGGCTTTGGTGCAAAGGTGGCGGTTGCCGAGAGCCGCTACCTGGGCGGTACCTGCGTCAATGTCGGCTGCGTGCCGAAAAAACTGCTGGTGTACGGCGCGCACGTTGCCGACGAACTGGAGCAGGCCGCAGGTTTCGGCTGGACCCTAGAAGAAGGGCATTTCGACTGGGGCACCCTGATTGCCAACAAGAACCGGGAAATCGAGCGCCTCAACGGCATCTACCGCAACCTGCTGGTCAACAGCGGGGTCACCCTGCTGCAGGGCCATGCGCGTCTGACCGGTGCCAATGAAGTGGAAGTGGAAGGCCAGCGCTACACCGCCGAGCACATCCTCATCGCCACCGGTGGCTGGCCACAGGTACCGGACATCCCGGGCAAGGAACTGGCCATCACCTCCAACGAAGCCTTCTATCTCAAGGACCTGCCACGCCGGGTGCTGGTGGTGGGTGGTGGCTACATCGCCGTCGAGTTCGCTGGCATTTTCCAGGGCCTGGGGGTGGCTACCACGCTGCTGTACCGTGGCGACCTGTTCCTGCGTGGTTTCGATGGTTCGGTGCGCACGCACCTGAAGGAAGAACTGGAAAAACGCGGCCTCGACCTGCAGTTCAATGCCGACATCCAGCGCATCGACAAGCTCGAGGACGGCAGCCTCAAGGCCACCCTCAAGGATGGCCGCGAGCTGGTCACCGACTGTGTGTTCTATGCCACCGGCCGGCGCCCGATGCTGGACAACCTGGGCCTGGAAAACACTGGCGTCGAGCTGGATGCACGCGGTTACATTCGCGTTGACCAGCAGTACCAGACCACCGCGCCGTCGATCCTGGCCATTGGCGACGTGATTGGCCGCGTGCAACTGACTCCGGTGGCTCTGGCCGAGGGCATGGCCGTAGCGCGGCGCCTGTTCAAGCCCGAGCAATACCGCCCGGTGGACTACCAGAACATCCCCACCGCGGTGTTCAGCCAGCCGCCCATCGGCACCGTGGGCCTGACCGAGGAACAGGCACTAGAGGCCGGGCACAAGGTGCAGGTGTTCGAAAGCCGCTTCCGCGCGATGAAATTGACCCTGACCGACATCCAGGAAAAGACCCTGATGAAGCTGGTGGTAGATGCCGAGACCGACAAGGTGCTGGGCTGCCACATGGTCGGCCCCGACGCGGGCGAGATCATCCAGGGCCTGGGCGTTGCCCTGAAGGCCGGTGCGACGAAGCAGCAGTTCGACGAAACCATTGGCGTGCACCCGACGGCTGCCGAAGAGTTCGTGACCATGCGCACAGCCACGCGCTGAACATATTCCCCTGTGGGAACGGCCTTGTGTCGCGAAAGGGCCGCAAGGCCGCTCCCACAAAAAGCAGCCGCTGCAAAGGCTACACACTGCGCAATCCTTTGCTCAGCCCATTCCCTTCTATTAATACACCCCGTTTATAGCGAAAACCAATCACAAGCATGAGCTTTGCCAATGAGCCTTTATCGGGACCAGCGGTTAGGATTCTCTCCATCAACTGATTCCAACCCCATGAAGGAGCGTCTCTCATGCCAATCATCAACAGCCAGGTCAAACCGTTCAACGCCACCGCCTACCATAAGGGCGAGTTCGTCCAGGTCAGCGAAGCAGACCTGAAAGGCAAGTGGTCTGTCGTGTTCTTCTACCCGGCCGACTTTACCTTCGTCTGCCCGACCGAGCTGGGTGACCTCGCTGACAACTACGCCGAGTTCCAGAAGCTGGGCGTGGAAATCTACGGCGTGTCCACTGACACCCACTTCACCCACAAAGCCTGGCACGACACTTCGGACACCATCGGCAAGATCGAATACCCACTGATCGGTGACCCGACCCACGTCATCTCGCGCAACTTCGACGTGCTGATCGAAGAAGCCGGCCTGGCCGATCGCGGTACCTTCGTGATCAACCCGGAAGGCCAGATCAAGATCGTCGAACTGAACGACGGTGGTGTAGGCCGCGATGCTGCCGAACTGCTGCGTAAAGTGAAGGCCGCCCAGTACGTTGCCGCTCACCCAGGCGAAGTTTGCCCGGCCAAGTGGAAAGAAGGCGAAGCCACCCTGGCGCCATCGCTGGACCTGGTCGGCAAGATCTAAGTCCATGCGCCAGTCGCGGGCGGTGAGCAGCCGCCAAAGCTGAAGTAATTACCGCCCCGCCAAAACGCCCGGGCGAGCTCGCCTGGGCGTTTTTGTATCCGAGTTTTGAAAAAGGAATCGCCCCGTATGTTGGACGCCACGCTTAAATCGCAACTGAAAACCTACCTGGAGCGGGTCACCCAGCCGATCGAGATCGTTGCTTCCCTCGACGACGGCGCGAAGTCCCGCGAATTGCACGACCTGCTGGTGGAAATTGCCGGCCTGTCGAACCTCATTACCTTCAGCGCGGACGGTACCGATGCCCGTCGTCCTTCGTTCTCGCTGAATCGCCCGGGTGCTGCCCTTGATGGCAAAAGCATCAGCCTGCGCTTCGCCGGCATTCCCATGGGCCACGAATTCACCTCGCTGGTGCTGGCACTGCTGCAAGTCGGCGGCCATCCCTCCAAGGCCAGTGCCGAAGTGATCGAGCAGATCCAGGCGCTGGAAGGCGAGTACACCTTCGAAACCTACTTCTCGCTGTCGTGCCAGAACTGCCCGGACGTGGTCCAGGCGCTGAACCTGATGGCGGTACTCAACCCCAACGTGCGCCATGTGGCCATCGACGGCGCGCTGTTCCAGGCGGAAGTGGAATCGCGCAAGATCATGGCGGTGCCGAGCATCTACCTGAACGGCGAAGTGTTCGGCCAGGGCCGCATGGGGCTGGAAGAAATCCTCGGCAAGATCGACACCAGCGCCGGTGCTCGCCAGGCCGAGAAGATCAACGCCAAGGACGCCTTCGATGTGTTGGTGGTCGGCGGTGGCCCGGCCGGCGCCTCGGCAGCCATCTATGCCGCGCGTAAAGGCATCCGCACTGGTATTGCGGCCGAGCGTTTCGGCGGCCAGGTGCTCGATACCCTGGCCATCGAGAACTTCATCTCGGTACAGGAAACCGAAGGGCCGAAGCTGGCCACGGCGCTGGAAGAACACGTCAAGCAGTACGACGTGGACATCATGAACCTGCAGCGTGGTGAAGCGCTGATCCCGGCCACCGATGGCGGCCTGCACGAAGTACGGCTGGCCGGCGGCGCCTCGCTCAAGGCCAGGACCGTGATCCTGGCCACCGGTGCCCGCTGGCGCGAAATGAACGTGCCGGGCGAGCAGGAATACCGCGCCCGTGGCGTAGCTTACTGCCCGCACTGTGATGGCCCGCTGTTCAAAGGCAAGCGCGTGGCGGTGATCGGTGGTGGCAACTCGGGTGTGGAAGCGGCTATTGACCTGGCCGGTATCGTCGCTCAGGTAACCCTGATCGAGTTCGACAGCCAGTTGCGTGCCGATGCGGTACTGCAGCGAAAGTTGCACAGCCTGCCGAACGTGAAAGTGATCACCAGTGCGCTGACCACCGAAGTACTGGGCAATGGCGAAAAAGTGACCGGCCTGCGCTACAAGGACCGCACCAACGACCAGCAGCATGAAGTGGCATTGGAAGGCATTTTCGTGCAGATCGGCCTGCTGCCGAACACCGACTGGCTGAAAGGCACCGTCGAGCTGTCGCCACGTGGCGAGATCATCGTCGACGCCAAGGGCCAAACCAGCATCCCGGGTGTTTTTGCGGCGGGTGACGTGACGACTGTGCCGTACAAGCAGATCGTGATTGCGGTGGGTGAGGGGGCCAAGGCTTCGCTGGCGGCCTTTGACCACCTGATCCGCACTTCGGCACCGGCGTAAGCCTGTACCGGCCCTTTCGCGGCTAAAGCCGCTCCCACAGGTACTGCGCAGATTTTGAAAACTGTGCAGATCCCTGTGGGAGCGGCTTTAGCCGCGAAAGGGCCGGTACAAGCAAAGCCCGAGGATGTCTATGATTGTTGTAGACCCCCTCAGGAATCACACCCATGACCCTGATCAGCCGCGAACCCTGGTGGCTAGTCCCCCCACAGCCCGGGCAGCAAGAGCAGGACCTGCACTGGGGCTACCTGGAAATCTACGCCGACGGCCGCACCGTGTTCGTCGATCAGCGCCCCAGTGACCAGGAGCTGGCCGAGCGCAAAAGCTGCCGCAACTTCCCCGACCCCGAGCCGTGACGGCTCAGCCTTCCAGTTCGGCCAGGCGTGCTTCCAGCGCCGCGATGCGGGCCTCGAGGGCTTCGATGCGTTCTTCCGACACATTGCCGCCGCTACTGCGTGCGCTACCTTCCTGCTGCCGCGCAGCCAGTATCGCCTCGATTTCCGCCGGGTCACCCAAGGCATGGGTGTAGCGGTCCTCCCGCTGGCCGGCCTGGCGCGGCAGGTGCAAGGCCAGGCCGCGCGAGACCAGGCGCTCCAGCTGGTGCTGGATCTGCTCGGTATCGTCGAAGTCGTGCAGGCGGTTGCTGCGGGTCAGCAGTTCATTGAGGGTTTGCGGCCCGCGCAGGAACATCAGGCCCATCAGCACCAGTTGCGCCGGCACCAGTTCCAGCGCCTTGTCCACCCGGTGCTCCCAGCGGTCGGCGCGGCTGCCCATCTGCAGGCGCGTCATGTCTTGCCCTTCGAGGGCGCGCAGGGCCTGGCCGACCTGGCCTTGGGTGAGGTTCATCACCGGCTCGCGGCTGGTCTTCTGGTTGCAGGCCAGGACCAGGGCATTGAGTGTCAGCGGGTAGCTTTCCGGGCTGGTGGCCTGCTTCTCGATCAGCGAGCCGAGAATACGGATCTCGATGCTGTTGAAGCGGCCTTCGCCGGCGGTTTCGTGTTCTGACATGGCCCTGTCTCATTGCTGGGGAAAGGCCACTAGGGTAGGTAATGCCATCGTGTTAGGCAATTGGCACCTGTGGGAGCGGGTGAACCTGCCCCCACAGGTGCCAGGCAAACTCAGGCGTTACGCTGTTCTGCCTGACACGCCGCCGCAGTAAACAGCACATCGGTCGAAGAATTCAGCGCCGTCTCCGCCGAATCCTGCAGCACGCCGATGATGAAGCCCACCGCCACCACCTGCATGGCGATTTCGCTAGGGATGCCAAACAGGCTGCACGCCAGCGGAATCAGCAGCAGCGAGCCACCGGCCACGCCCGAGGCGCCGCAGGCACATACCGCTGCCACCACGCTGAGCAGCACAGCGGTCGGCAGGTCCACCGGAATACCCAGGGTATGCACCGCCGCCAGGGTCAGCACGGTAATGGTAATGGCGGCGCCGGCCATGTTGATGGTCGCACCCAGCGGGATCGACACCGAGTAGGTGTCCTCATGCAGGCCAAGGCGCTCCGACAGGGCAAGGTTGACCGGAATGTTGGCAGCCGAGCTGCGGGTGAAGAACGCGGTGATACCGCTTTCGCGCAGGCACAGCAGAGTCAGCGGGTAGGGGTTGCGGCGGATTTTCCAGTACACGATCAGCGGGTTCATCACCAACGCCACGAACATCATGCAGCCGATCAGCACCGCCAGCAGGTGCAGGTAGCCGAGCAGGGCGTCCAGGCCCGACTGGGCCAGGGTAGCGCTGACCAGGCCAAAGATGCCCAGCGGGGCGAAGCGGATGACTACGCGTACGATCAGGGTCACGCCATTGGACAGGTCCTCGACCACGGTGCGGGTGGTTTCGCCGGCATGGCGCAGGGCAACGCCCAGGCCTACGGCCCAGGTCAGCACACCGATGAAGTTGGCGTTGAGCAGGGCGTTGATCGGGTTGTCGACCGCACTCAGCAGCAGGTTCTGCAGCACCTCGCCGATGCCGCCTGGCGCGCTCAGCGTAGCCTCGCCGGTGCTCAGTACCAGGTTCGACGGGAACAGCATGCTGGCGAGCACGGCGACTACCGCAGCGCCGAAGGTGCCCAGCAGATACAGCCAGAGGATCGGGCGAATGTGGGTTTCCTGGCCGTGGCGGTGATTGGCGATCGAGGCCATGACCAGGATGAACACCAGCACGGGGGCCACCGCCTTGAGTGCGCTGACGAACACTTTCCCGAGGAAGCCCATGTCGCGGGCAATGGCGGGCGCAAGCAGGGCCAGGGCGATGCCTGCGATCAGGCCGATGACGATCTGCGTCACCAGGCTGGTGCGGTTGAGGAAGCGGAGGACGGGGGTCATGTGCAGCGGGGTCTCGGAATCTGGAAAGTGCGGGACTTTACCATAGAGCCTTGTAGGGCTGTTCCGGCCTTTTCGCGGGTAAACCCGCTCCCACAAGATCTCCACAGGGTTTCGAAGACTGTGATGAACCTGTGGGAGCGGGTTTGCCCGCGAAGAGGCCACCACGGCTACCAGTGAAACAACTCTCGCCGCGCGCCCTCGGTAATCGCCACGATCCCCGGGTGCTTGACCTTGCGCTCCACCGAAATGGCATAGAACGACTCGTGCACGGCCTCGGTCTGGCCGATCAACTGCACGCCATACTGGCGGCACACTTCCTCGGCAATCACGCTGGGCGCGACGAAGATGCCGCTGCCCGATTGCCCGAACGCCTGCATCAAGGCACTGTCATCGAACTCGCCGACGATCCGTGGCTGCACCTGCTGCTCACCCAGCCAGCGCAGCAGGCGGCTGCGTACCACGGTTTCCTGGCCGGGAATAAGCAAGGGCGCATCCTGCAGGCAGGCAGGAAAGGTCCCTTCCAGGCGTTGTGCCAGCGCCGGGGTGGCGAAGAAGCTCAAGCCGCACTCGCCCAGTTTCTGGCTATAGCCTTTGATGTCCAGGTGGTTGGGCATGGGGCTGTCGGAAATCACCAGGTCCAGGCGCTGGATCGCCAGGTCGGCCAGCAGCCGTTCGAGCTTGTCTTCACGGCAGTTGATACGCAGCACGTCGTCCAGCTCCATGGTCGGTGCCAGCAGGCGGTAGACGATGGACTTGGGCACCACGTCCGCCACACCCACGCGGAACAGGATCTGCTCCTGCGGGCCGGCCCGCAGCATGGCCTCCAGCTCGCCGCCCAGCTGAAACATCTGCTCGGCATAGATCAGCGTCTGGCGTCCTGTTTCGGTCAGCTCCAGCTGCCGCCCCACGCGCTGGAATAACTCCAGACCGTAAGTCTGTTCGAACAGGCTGATTTGCCCGCTGATGGTTTGCGGGGTCAGGTTCAACTGTTCACTGGCGCGGGCGATGCTGCCGGTCTTGGCCACGGCCCAGAAGTAGTGCAACTGCCGATAGTTGAGCATCGGTGCTTTTCCGGATTCGTAAAACCCGAAGTATAACCGCTGAAAATACGAATTTTCCTGATGTATTACGCTCTTTACAATGCGGCTCCATCAGGCGCCGTGTGCGCCGCCGGAATATCGACAAGCGAGGAACCCATGCTGCAACTCAAATCCATCGGCACGCCGCTGGTACTGGCCCTGGCCCTGTTTACCCTGGCCGGTTGCGAGCAGGCCGAGAAATCCGCCCAACAGATGCTCGACCAGGCCGCGCAGTCGGCCAAGCAGGCCATCGATGACACCAACAAGGCCGCGCAGCAGGCGTTGAGCGAGGCCATCGGCAGCGAAGGGCACAAGCCCAAGGACGCCGACAAGAAAGAAGACACCCAGGAAATCTGACCCCAACCGCTGCTGCAGGATTTGAACAATGGAATACTTGCTGGAACTCGTCGCTAGCCCTACCGCCTGGGTTGCCCTGGCTACGCTGGTGGCCATGGAAGTTGTACTGGGCATCGACAACCTGATCTTCATCTCCATCCTGACCAACAAACTGCCGGTGGAGTACCGCTCCAAGGCGCGCCGTATCGGTATCAGCATGGCCTTGGTCATGCGCCTGGCCTTGCTCAGTACGGTGGCCTGGATCGTCCAGCTGACCGACCCGGTATTCGAAGTGTTCGGTAATGCCTTCTCCTGGAAGGATGTGATCCTGATTGCCGGTGGCCTGTTCCTGCTGTGGAAGGCGACCAAGGAGATCCACGAAAACGTCGACCCGCACGGTGCCAAGGAAGAAGCCAAGGTGTCGTCGACGGTTACCCTGGGCTTTGCCGCGGCGATCTTCCAGATCCTGTTGCTGGACATCGTCTTCTCGGTCGACAGCATCATCACCGCCGTGGGCATGACCGAGCACCTGCCGATCATGATCATTGCCGTTATCACTGCGGTGATCGTCATGCTGGTGGCCGCCGACCCGCTGGCCAACTTCATCAACGACAACCCGACCGTGGTGATGCTGGCCCTGGGCTTCCTGATCATGATTGGCATGACGCTCATCGCCGAAGGTTTTGGCGCCCATGTACCGAAGGGTTATGTGTATGCGGCCATGGCCTTCTCGACAGCGATCGAGATCCTCAACATCCTGGCCCGTCGGGCACGGTTGAAGCGTGAGGCGGCTGAAGGTTGATGTGAAAAGGCGGGGCGCTTGCGCCCCGTTCGCGGGCAAGCCCGCGAAGGGGGTTAAGAAAAACTGAAGTCAGTGCACCCCGGCATGCCGCCGCGCCCGGCGCACAGGCTGTGGCTTGGCGGCGACCTGCGGTGGCAGGTGGTGGTGGGAATGACGCCGCACGATGCGCAGTACACCCCACAGCATGGCGGCTGCGACGCTCAGCCACATGCCCACCAGCATGAGGATTGCCACGGTCAGGCTCATCTGTGCCTCCATCTCTACAAGCCGCGCTCGGTCTGCCGACGCTGGCCTTCCAGACACTCCTTTAGTCTAGCCTTTCGCCTGTGACGTTCCATTGACCAAAGGTCTATTGCTTGGTCCGATTTGCTCCTAACCAGTGTCGGACTATACCCGCGCCGCTGTCCGACCTATGATCGGTGGCCAGAGCCGGGCGCTGCCTGCCCGGCGTTGGAGCAAGCGAGTGTCCATGCAGCAACATTCCTTCAAATCCGCCCCCCGTCGGCTGCTGGCTGCCTGCCTGGTGGCGGTCAGCCTGGCCGGTTGTGCCAGTGCCCCGCCCGCCAACCTCAAGGGCCTGCCGCAGCGGGTCGAGATCAGCAGCGTGCCGTTCTACCGTGGTAACGCCAACCATAGTGGGGCCATGGCCTTGGCGGCGGTATTGTCGCAACAGGGCGCGCCAATCACCCCAGGGTTGCTGGACAAGCCGTTGAACTTGCCCTTGGGCGCCGAGGCGCTGGACACCGGCATCCCACGCGTGGCGCGTGACTACGGCATGGTGGTGTATCCGCTGGACAAGCAGTTGGACGCGCTGCTGATCCAGGTGGCGGCGGGCAACCCGGTGCTGCTGCGTTACGAGGATGGTTCGGCCTGGTGGAGCGAGCCACGCTATGCCGTGTTGATCGGCTACGATCGCTACAAGCAGCGGGTGCTGTTGCGCTCGGGCATGCACCGGCGGCAGGTGATGGCGTTCGATGACTTTGCGTCGGCGTGGGCGAAGCTTGGGAGTTGGGCGGTGCTGGTGCAGCCACCGCGGCAACTGCCGGCACAGGTGGACCGCCAGCGCTGGCTGCAAGCTGCGGATGAACTGGCCCGGGCGGGGCAGGAGATTGCGGCGAAGCAGGCTGTGAGTAGCCTGAACAAGTAGCTTGGCCTGTTCCGGCCCTTTCGCGGGCAAACCCGCTCCAACAGGAAACCCGCTGCCCTCAGGTCCAGTGATATCCCTGTGGGAGCGGGTTTACCCGCGAAGAGGCCTGGCCTGCCTACATCAGAAACCCAGGCGATCACGCAGGCTGTAGTACCAGGCACCAATGGCGCTGAACGGCACGCGCAGCATCTGGCCACCCGGGAACGGGTAGTGCGGCAGGCCGGCGAAGGCGTCGAAACGCTCGGCCTGGCCACGCATGGCTTCGGCCAGCACCTTGCCCGCCAGGTGGGTGTAGGTTACGCCGTGACCCGAGCAGCCCTGGGAGTAGTAGATGTTGTCACCGATACGGCCAACCTGTGGCAGGCGCGACAGGGTCAGCAGGAAGTTACCTGTCCAGGCATAGTCGATCTTCACGTTCTTCAACTGCGGGAAGGCCTTGAGCATCTTCGGACGGATGATTGCCTCGATGTTGGCCGGGTCACGCGCGCCGTACACCACGCCACCACCGAAGATCAGGCGCTTGTCGCTGGTCAGGCGGTAGTAGTCGAGCAGGTAGTTGCAGTCCTCGACGCAGTAGTCCTGCGGCAGCAGGGTACGCGCCAGTTCGTCGCCCAGCGGCTCGGTGGTGATTACCTGGGTGCCGCATGGCATGGACTTGCTGGCCAGCTCCGGCACCAGGTTGCCCAGGTAGGCGTTGCCGGCGACGATGATGAACTTGGCGCGGACCTTGCCCTGCGGGGTGTGCACCACCGGGTTGGCGCCGCGCTCGATGCGTACGGCCGGGGTTTGCTCATAAATGATGCCGCCCAGCGACTCGACCGCGGCGGCTTCGCCCAGGGCCAGGTTCAGCGGGTGGATGTGGCCGCCGCTCATGTCCAGCATGCCGCCCACATAGTTGTCGCAGGCGACCACTTCGCGGATACGCTTCTGGTCCATCAGCTCCAGCTGGTTGTGGCCGAAGCGTTCCCACAGGCGCTTTTGCGACTCCAGGTGGCCCATCTGCTTGCTGGTGAGGGCAGCAAATACGCCACCGTCTTTCAGGTCGCACTGGATGTTGTACTTGGCCACGCGCTCACGAATGATGCGCCCGCCTTCGAAGGCCATCTGGCCCAGCAGTTGAGCCTGCTTGGGGCCAACGGTGCGTTCGATGACGTCGATGTCGCGGCTGTAGCTGTTGACGATCTGGCCACCGTTGCGGCCCGACGCGCCGAAGCCGACCTTGGCCGCTTCGACGATGCTTACCTTGAAGCCGTTCTCCAGCAGGAACAGGGCGCTGGACAGGCCGGTGTAGCCGGCGCCGATGATGCACACATCGGTTTCCACCTCACCCTGCAGCGCCGGACGTGGCGGCACCGGGTTGGCCGAGGCGGCGTAGTAGGACTGGGGGTAGGGGGTATTAGCCATGCTGCAGGAACCTCGTGTTTTATATTTTTAACGAATGTACCGATGCTATCAATAATAATAAACACCCGCTAGTCGTCCGTTGAAAATCCTTTACTCGGTCCCTGTCAGCGCGCCTTTCTATAAAAAGTTTAAGATTCAGTAGGTTAGCGTGAAAAAAAGTGTTGACAGGGTTTTTGGAATGAGTAGAATGCGCACCACACGACAGGCACATAGCTCAGTTGGTTAGAGCACCACCTTGACATGGTGGGGGTCGTTGGTTCGAGTCCAATTGTGCCTACCAAATCGAAGAAGGGGTGATCCGCAAGGGTCACCCCTTTTTTCATTGGGGTTTCATGCGGCCTGCGGCGCACAGTGCGCCCCTATGCTTGAATCTCGAAAGTTTTTGATTTTTCTCAAAAAAACGCTTTACAGGTACGCATTCGATCACTAATATGCGCACCACACGACAGGCACATAGCTCAGTTGGTTAGAGCACCACCTTGACATGGTGGGGGTCGTTGGTTCGAGTCCAATTGTGCCTACCAAACAAAAGTCCCGGTTTTCCGGGCGCAGCAAGGGCGATCCGAAAGGGTCGCCCTTTTTGCTTTTGCAAAACTATTGCAAAACCTCCCGCCTGGATCCCGGTCAGTCGAACCACCAATAAGCAGGGGGCCCCACGCAGCCATGGGGAGCGATAGTAATCGGGCGCGCAGCCGGCGAGAGGGCGTTTCCAAGGCTTGTGGCGATCCACTTGCTCAATGGCAATGGATCGCCAGGGTGAGATTGCTGCTAGGTGGTCGCACTTGCTTTGGTAGCAGACGATGCTCTTCGTATAATCCACGCACCCCAGGCCAAGCCGAGCATGGCTGCGATCACCGAAGCGGATAGTACGCCGAGTTTGGCTGCCCCTAATGAGCCATGGTCGACGAACGCGAGATTGGCGATGAAGATCGACATGGTGAAACCGATGCCGGCCAGCAGCCCAATCAGGACAATGCTGCGCCAGTTGACCTCGGCAGGAAGCGCGCACCAGCCCAAGCGGACCATCAGCCAACTGACGCTGACGATGCCCAAGGGTTTGCCTGCCACCAGCGCGACAGCGACAGCGATCATGACCCATTGGCGGGACTCGGCGGAGAGATCGACACCCGATAGGCTTACCCCGGCATTGGCCAAGGCAAACACCGGCATGATGCCGAACGCAACCCAGGGGTGTAAGGTTCCCTGCATGCGCACTACTGGTGGCACCAGTTCGCGCTGGGCCAGGCGCAGGCGTTTCAAAGGGTCCATGAGGTCGCTGGCATCCTGTTCAGGTGCCTTGGCACGTCCCAGCAACTCGCCGGTGAAGCGGGTAATTGCATCCAGCGGGCGCTCACGCATCGGCATTGCGGTCACAGGCGTCATCAGGCCCAGCACAACGCCTGCGAGGGTCGGATGGGCTCCGGTCAACAAGACGCCCAGCCAAGTGATCGCGCCAGGAATGATATACGCGTAGGCAGAGCCAACACCTATCTTCTGAAGCCCGATCACCATTAACAGACCGATCAACGCAACCCCGAAACCGCTGTAATCGAGGCCGCCCGAATAGAAGAACGCGATGATCAGCACTGCGATGATGTCATCGATGATCGCCAGGGCCAGTAGAAACACACGGACGTTGGACGGGATCGACTTGCCGAGCAGCGCCAGTACGCCTACCGCAAAGGCGATATCTGTAGCCGTCGGCACGGCCCAGCCTTGTTGTTCTGCCGAGGCGTGACCAAAACCCAGGTAGAGGAGCGCGGGTACGGCTACACCGCCGACGGCGGCGGCCATGGGTAGCGTGGCTTGCCGCAGGCTGGACAGTGCGCCCTCGTGGATCTCGCGACGGATCTCCATGCCCACGACAAGGAAGAAGATGGTCATCAAGCCATCATTGATCCAGAAATGCAGGGACTGCGAATAGATCAGCGAACCCACGCCGATCGTCAACGGTGTATGCCAAAGGCCGTCGTAGCTTTCGGCGGCTGGGGAATTCGCCCAGATCAGCGCAGCAATAGCTGCAACCAGCAGAACAATGCCGCTGACCGCTTCAATGTGCAGAAAGCGTTCAAGGTTGGCGAAGGCACGCTCGGCCAGTTCCTGGGCGCGAGGCAATTCCTGTTTATGCATAGGCGCAAGTACTCCCGCATGGCGGCCCGACCTGCGCTGTTCTTTAACCTGCCCCCACTGCACCGTGCAGCTGGCACCCATCCGGTAGTCTACCGAACAACTATTCTCAGATGAACGAAAAGTACCAAACCTAATGTTTCTCACCTGCTTGACGTCTGGCCTAGAATCGCCAGAAAGCTGGAGAGACGAGTACCAGTACGGTCAGGATTTCGAGCCGCCCAAGGAGCATGCCAATCGTCAGCAGCCATTTCGCAGCGTCTGATAACGAGGCGAAATTACCAGCAGGCCCGATAAGTGTACCCAGCCCCGGTCCAACGTTGCACACGGCGGTAGCTGCCCCGCTCAACGCCGTCATCCAGTCGAGCCCCAGCAGAGAGAGGCCAAGGGCGATGACCGCGATGGTGATCGAGAAGAAGAACGAAAACGTCAGCATTGAGCGCACGATCTCTTCATCGATGGGGTGCCCATTGTATTTCTTCGAGATCGTTGCCCTTGGGTGGATCAATTGTTTCAGGCTGCTGACAAGCAAGGCCGCGGCCACCTGGAAACGAAATATCTTCAGACCGCCAGCGGTAGAGCCTGAGCAGCCGCCGACGAACGTCAGATAAAAGAACAGCATGATCGCGAAGCTGCCCCAAAGGGTGTAATCACCGACGGCAATGCCTGTGGTGGTCACCACCGAGGTCACATTGACCGCAACGATACGAAACGCATCCCACCAGGAGAAGTCGCTGTGCCAGCTCAGCCAGGTTCCGACAGCGACCCACATGAAGACAAGGAAGCCCAGAAAACCGCGAACCTGATGGTCCTTGAGCAGGGCGCGCCGATGGCCACGCAATGTGGCCACATACAGGGTGAAGGGCAGGCTGCCGAGAATCATGATGACCACGGCCACCCAATGCACTGCAGGTTGCACCCAATGCCCCAGTGAGGCATCCGAAGTGGAGAATCCTCCGGTCGAAATCAGTGACATCGAATGATTGATGGCTTCGAACGGGGTCATTCCGGCCGCCCACAACGCCCATGTCCCCAGTGCTGTCAGGCTCAGGTAGACCAGCAGGATCATCTTGGCCGCCACATGCGAGCGCGGGGTCACTTTGTCGGACCAGTCCGACGACTCTGTCTGGAACAGGCGCATGCCGCCCACGCGCAGTAATGGCAGGATCGCGACGGCCATGCCGATAAAGCCAATGCCTCCCAGCCAGTGAAGCAGAGAGCGCCAGATCAGCAGCCCCGGCGATGCACTGTCCAGACCGGTCAGTACTGTCGAGCCGGTTGTGGTGATTCCCGACATGGTTTCGAAGAACGCGTCCGTATAGCTGATGTGCCGAATGAACACCATCGGCAGGGCCGCAAATGCGCACACGATGACCCAGCTCGCCGTTGTCAGGAAATACATGTCCCTGGCCCGCAGTTGCGGTGTGTCGGGCACTCCACGAGCCACCATGACCAGGCCGGCGCACAGGACGATGAGGCTCGACCAGAGGAATGCGCCGAGGTCGTCGCTGCGGTCATGCAGCAGCAGCGTCAGCATCGGGATCACCATGCTGATGGCCAAAGTGATCAGGAATACACCAATAATGAAGGCGATGAAACGCAGTGCAGGAAGCGGCATTGAGCAAGCTCGTTTGGACATTGTCAGCAGTATTGCCTGCGCTACGGCAATGTCGAGTGAGAAAGGGGCGATTCAGCCCTGCCATTCAAGTCTATCAGGCAGAGAACAAAAGCCAGTTAGCAAGGGATTGTTCAGCATAATCCTGCGACAACCTCTCTCCCAGCCTTAGTGATCATGACGCTGGAATTCACGCATGAAGCAGCGTGTAACGTTTGGTCGCGGTTCGGGGTATTGCCCGGCGTGCTAGAATCCGCTCCTTCGAATCTGGAGGTACACGCGTGCGCAAACTGGCTGTGGTAATGGCAGTGTTCGCCCTGGCGGGCTGTGAGAACGAGGTCGAAGGCGTGCACAAACAGGTGGCCGAACACCTGCACAACCCCAAGACCGCCAAGTTCGGTAACGTGCGGATTGACACCCAAGGCACCATCTGCGGTCAGGTCCGCGGCAAGGATGATGCCGGGCAGTACGAGGCCTACCGCAGCTATGTGGCGATCAAGCGTGATGGCCAATACGAAATCATCGTAGACGACAGCGGCAACAACCTGCGCATCCGCGAAATGTGTGGCGGCGCCGAGCTGCAACGCCGCGCCGAAGCCCTGGCTGGCCAACCGGCCCCGCAAGGCTGGGATGTGGAAGTGATCCAGGGCGCCAACATGGGTGCACTCAGCGACATGACCGCACGCTTGATCGAAAAGGGCATTCCGTCCTCGGTGGAGTATCGCGACGGCAAGCCGGTGGTGCTGATGGGGCCGTTCCCGAGCCGTGAAGAAGCCGAAGCACGCAAGGCCGAGGTGATGGCCAAACTGGGCACCGATTCGGTGGTCATCCAGCACGGCGCAGCACGCTAAACCCAGCCCTTTCTGTCACGTAGAGGGCTGAATTCGCGAGCGCTAACTCAATGAGCTATGCGCAGTTCTACGAGAGCAGCCTTGTGCCGCGAAGGGGCCTTACTGGTAATGCATATCTGTTGCCCGTACCGGCCTCTTCGCAGCACAAGGCTGCTCCTACAAAGGCCGCGCCAGCTTCTGGATTTTGAGTGGTCACACCTGCGCTAGACATTGTTCGCACAAGTTTGGCTATGCTTGGCAGGAAGATGCCGAACGGGGAGGGCCTCATGTCTACACTGGAGCGGGCCATTGCCGTGGCCGCCAGGGCGCATGAAGGGCAGTACGACAAGGGTGGGGCTGCTTATATCCTCCACCCGTTACGTGTGATGATGCGGGTTTCTACACCTGAGCAACGGATTGTCGCAGTGCTTCACGATGTGATCGAAGATACTTCGCTGACCCTGTCCGACCTGGCGCGCGAGGGCTTCGCGCTGAAAATCCTTGCCGCCTTGCTGGCGCTCAGCCGCCGTGAGGGCGAGGCCTACCAGGACTTCGTGGTGCGCCTGGGCGGTGATCCGCTGGCGCGTACGGTCAAACTGGCCGACCTGGCCGACAACAGCGACCTTTCGCGCATCCCTTGCCCGGGCCCCGCTGACCTGGCACGGCTGGCGCGTTACCGCGAAGCCAGCGCCTACCTGCAGGCGTTGGTCTGAGGTTCAGCCACAGGTCTTGAGGTTGACCGGCCCGACGAACTCGTTGCCCCGTCCCATCACACAGGCCACCTGCTGGTTGCGTTGTCGCTCCCAGGCTTGCGGCGGGTAGGTCCTGTTCCAGGCTTCGAACAACTGGCGGTCCTGCCGGGACATGCGCAGGTTGTACTGCTTGCTCATGGGCCGAAGGGGGTGGTCAGAAACAGGCAAACAGCCGCGAAAAGCGAAACTCTCATGCGCGGTCAGTCTTCCTTCGGTACAGTCCAGAAAATCTGCACGCCGCCATCGTCGCGGTGGGCGAGGGTGACATTGTCGTTTTCGGCAATTTCCTCGAGCAGGGTTTCCCAGTCTTCCGGGGTTTCCTGCTCCAGGCGGAAGATCAGCGCCGCGCGACTGCGCTGGGCGGTGGGGCTGTTGATGATCTTCTGAATGCGCACACCCAGTTGTTCATAGCTGCTCGGGGTGGAGGAGGCGGTGCTGGACACAAGCATTTCCTTGTTTTGCTGTATGCGCATACAGTATTTCACCGTAAGTAATTTCGCAACAGCTTGTCAGGCGAAAGCTGTGCTCAAGCCTGAGCCGATCCGTGCCCGGCGTTATCCAAATCTCCCGGAAGATCCGCTGCGACGCTTCGCGATACAAGGCCGCATGCGGGCGTATTCCGTTCGGGATTCCGAACAAATGCAGGAAAATACGTTCGGTTTTTCGGAAAAATCCGGATAAACTGCCCCGGGCTCGACTTGACCTCCGATAGCCAGACGTATTTGACAAAACCCGGTCCTGTTTCCATAGTTGGTCAAAGCAAACGTTTGCGATCCGACAAAAAACACAAGATTCGGAGTCATCGTCCATGAAACTGCCGTTCCCCGGTCGTCTGCTGGCCCTCGCGGTCATTTCCTCGCTGTCCTTTACCCTGCCGTTTTCTGCCGCCCACGCCGAAGACAAGCCCAAGGTTGCCCTGGTCATGAAGTCGCTGGCCAACGAGTTCTTCCGCACCATGGAAGACGGCGCCAAGGACTACCAGAAAGCTCACGCCGATGAATTCGAGCTGATTGCCAACGGCATCAAGAACGAGACCGATACCGGCGAGCAGATCCGCATCGTCGAGCAAATGGTCAACGCTGGTGCCAAGGCCCTGGTCATAGCTCCGGCCGACTCCAAGGCGCTGGTGTCGGCGGTGAAGAAGGCCATGGACCAGGGCGTGGTGGTGATCAACATCGACAACCGCCTGGACCCGGCACTGCTCCAGAGCAAAGGCATCAGCGTACCCTTCGTCGGCCCCGACAACCGCAAGGGCGCGCGCCTGGTCGGCGACTTCCTGGCCAACGAGAAGCTCAAGGCCGGCGACCAGGTCGGCATCATCGAAGGCGTGCCGACCACCACCAACGCCCAGCAGCGCACTGCCGGCTTCAAGGACGCCATGGAAGCCGCGCAGATCAAGATCGTCTCGGTGCAGAGCGGCAACTGGGAAATCGACAAAGGCAACGCCGTCGCTGCTTCCATGCTCAACGAATACCCCGACCTGAAAGCCCTGCTGGCCGGCAACGACAGCATGGCACTGGGCGCCGTGTCGGCCGTGCGTGCCGCTGGCAAGACCGGGCAGGTGCAAGTGGTGGGCTACGACAACATCAACGCCATCAAGCCGATGCTCGCCGATGGCCGCGTGCTCGCCACCCTCGACCAGGCGGCCAGCCAGCAGGCGGTGTACGGCATCCAGGCGGCGCTGAAAATGGTCAAGGGCGAGAAGCCGGATGTGGATGCCGACAACGTCATCCAGACCCCGGTCCAACTCATTACCAAGCCCTGATCGCTGGCAGGAGAAACGGCCATGCCTGCATCGGCCAATGAAGTGGTGCTCGCCGCCAGCGGCCTGGGCAAGACCTACGCCCAGCCTGTGCTCGGCGAGGTCAGCCTGAACCTGCGGGCCGGCGAAGTGCTGGCCTTGACCGGCGAGAATGGCGCGGGCAAGAGTACCCTGTCCAAGCTCATCAGTGGCCTGGAACCCCCCACTACCGGGCACATGCGCTACCGCGGCCAGGCCTACGCGCCCGGTAGCCGCAGCGAGGCCGAGCGCCTCGGCGTGCGCATGGTCATGCAGGAACTGAACCTGCTGCCCACGCTGACCGTGGCCGAAAACCTGTTCCTCGACAACCTTCCCGGTCGCTTCGGCTGGATCAGCCAAAAGCGCCTGCGCCAACTGGCCACGGCGGCCATGGCCCAGGTCGGCCTCGACGCAATCGACCCGGACACCCCGGTTGGCGAGCTGGGCATCGGCCATCAGCAGATGGTTGAGATCGCCCGCAACCTGATCGGCGACTGCCATGTACTGATCTTCGACGAACCCACCGCCATGCTCACCGCGCGCGAGGTGGAGCTGCTGTTCACCCAGATCGAGCGCCTGCGCCAGCGTGGCGTGGCCATCGTGTACATCTCCCACCGCCTGGAAGAACTGCAACGCGTGGCCCAGCGCATCGTCGTGCTGCGCGACGGCAAGCTGGTGTGCGACGAGCCGATCCAGCGTTACAGCAGCGCCGAACTGGTCAACCTGATGGTCGGCCGCGAGCTGGGCGAGCATATCGACCTGGGCCGCCGGCAGATCGGCGCGCCACTGCTCAAGGTGGACAAGCTCAGCCGCGCGGACAAGGTGCGTGAAGTGTCGTTCGATGTCAGGGCAGGGGAGATCTTCGGCATCTCCGGCCTGATCGGTGCCGGCCGTACTGAGCTGTTGCGCCTGATCTACGGTGCCGACCGCGCCGACAGTGGCAGTATCGCGCTCGGCCAGCCACCGCAGGCGGTCACCATCGACTCGCCCAGGGCCGCCGTGCAGGCCGGTATCGCGCTGATCACCGAAGACCGCAAAGGCGAGGGCCTGCTACTGACGCAGTCGATCAGCGCCAACATCGCCCTGGGCAACCTCGGCGCGGTATCACGGGCCGGTGTGCTCGATGGCGAGGCCGAAAAGGCCTTGGCCGAGCGCCAGATCCAGGCCATGCGCATTCGCAGTGCCGGCCCGCAGCAGGTGGTGGGTGAGCTGTCGGGCGGCAACCAGCAGAAGGTGGTGATCGGTCGCTGGCTGGAGCGCGACTGCCGGGTGCTGCTGTTCGACGAGCCCACCCGTGGCATAGACGTCGGCGCCAAATTCGACATCTATGGCCTGCTGGCCGAACTGGCGCGCCAGGGCAAGGCCCTGGTGGTGGTGTCCAGCGACCTGCGCGAACTGATGCTGATCTGCGACCGCATCGCCGTGCTGTCGGCCGGGCGCTTGGTCGACACCTTCGAGCGTGACCATTGGAGCCAGGACCAGTTGCTGGCCGCGGCCTTCGCCGGTTATCAGAAACGTGACGCACTGCTGCATGATGCAGCCCCCAGGATGGATGCATGAAAACCACCCCGCTCGACAGCCAAGGCGCCGCACCGGTGCGCCGCAGTGCTACCTACCTTGGCCTGGGTACCTACTTGGGCCTGGCCGGCGCCTTGCTGGCGATGATCGTGCTGTTCTCGTTCCTCAGCAGCCACTTCTGGTCGTACAACACCTTCAGTACCCTGGCCAACCAGATCCCCGACCTGATGGTGCTGGCGGTGGGCATGACCTTCGTGCTGATCATCGGCGGTATCGACCTTTCGGTGGGCTCGGTGCTGGCGCTGGCGGCCTCGACGGTCAGTGTGGCGATCCTCGGCTGGGGCTGGGGCGTGCTGCCTTCGGCCCTGCTGGGTATGGCCGTGGCCGCGCTGGCCGGCAGCATCACCGGCGGCGTCACTGTAGCCTGGCGCATTCCGTCGTTCATCGTCTCGCTTGGCGTGCTGGAAATGGCCCGCGGCCTCGCCTACCAGTTCACCGACTCGCGCACTGCCTATATCGGCGATGCCTATGCCTGGTTCTCCAACCCCATCGCATTCGGCATCTCGCCGGCATTCATCATCGCACTGCTGGTGATCGTGCTGGCCCAGTTGGTGCTGACCCGCACGGTGTTCGGCCGCTACCTGATCGGCATCGGTACCAACGAAGAGGCCGTGCGCCTGGCCGGCATCGACCCGCGCCCGTACAAGGTGCTGGTGTTCGCGCTGATGGGCCTGCTCGCCGGCCTGGCTGCACTGTTCCAGATCTCGCGCCTGGAAGCCGCCGACCCCAATGCCGGCTCCGGCCTGGAGCTGCAGGTGATCGCTGCCGTGGTGATTGGCGGTACCAGCCTGATGGGCGGGCGTGGCTCGGTCATCAGTACCTTCTTTGGTGTACTGATCATTTCGGTGCTGGCCGCCGGGCTGGCACAGATCGGTGCCAGCGAACCGACCAAGCGCATCATCACCGGGGCGGTGATCGTCATCGCCGTGGTGCTCGACACTTACCGTAGCCGGCGTGCAGGCCGGCGGAACTGAGAACATGGCAACCATCAAAGACGTCGCGGCACTGGCGGGTATTTCCTACACCACCGTGTCCCATGTGCTGAACAAGACCCGGCCGGTCAGCGAGCAGGTACGGCTGAAAGTAGAGGCCGCCATCGCCGAGCTCGACTACGTGCCCAGCGCCGTGGCCCGTTCGCTGAAGGCGCGCAGCACGGCCACCATCGGCTTGCTGGTGCCCAACAGCGTCAACCCGTACTTCGCCGAGCTGGCGCGGGGCATTGAAGACGCCTGCGAGCGCAACGGCTACTGCGTGATCCTGTGCAACTCCGACGACAACCCGCAGAAGCAGCGCAGCTACCTGCGCGTGCTGCTGGAAAAGCGCATCGACGGCCTGGTGGTGGCCTCGGTGGGGCAGGACAGCGACCTGCTGCAAAGCCTGGCTGGCGTGCGCACGCCAATGGTGATCGTCGACCGCGAACTGGACGGCGTGGATGCCGACCTGGTGCGCATTGACCACGAGCAGGGCGCCTACCTGGCCACCCGACACTTGCTGGAGCTTGGCCACTGCGACATCGCCTACATCGGCGGCCCCGCCGAGACCGGCGTTACCCAGCTGCGCCTGAGCGGCTTCCGCCGCGCCATGGCCGAGGCCTGTGTGCCGGTGCTGGGCAACCGTGTGCTGCACTGCGACTTCACCAGCCCCGGTGGCCATGCAGTGGCAACCCGCTTGCTGGAGGGCAAACGGCCCACGGCGATTTTCGCTGGCAACGACATGATCGGTTTCGGCGTGCTGCGTGCCGCGGCCGAACGCAATATCAACGTGCCCGGCGAGCTGTCGGTGATCGGCTTCGACGACATCGAGCTCAGCCGCTATGTGTACCCACCGTTGACCACGGTGGGCCAGTCGATCCGCGAGCTGGGCGAGAGCGCCGCGTCGCTGTTGCTGGCGCGTATCGGCACACCTAGGCAGGGTGCGGCAGAGCAACGTATCGTCGCCCCGCGCATCGTGCTGCGCGAGTCCACCGGGCCACGCTCGGACCTGTTCAACGATTGCCGCTAATGCTAAGGAAATGTCATGAATGCCAAGGTTGTGGTAGTCGGTAGCCTCAACATGGACCTGGTGGCCCGCGCCCAGCGCCTGCCCCGTGCCGGCGAAACACTCCCCGGCGAAAGCTTTTTCACCGTGCCGGGCGGCAAGGGGGCCAACCAGGCAGTGGCCGTGGCACGCCTGGGCGGCAGCGTGGCAATGATCGGCAACGTCGGCGACGATGCCTATGGCCAGCAACTGCGCCAGGCCCTGTATGTAGAGGGTGTCGACTGCCGGGCGGTCGATACCTGCCCAGGCGTGTCCAGCGGTGTGGCGCTGATTACCGTGGATGCCGCCAGCCAGAACTGCATCGTCATTATCCCCGGTAGCAACGGCCTGCTTACGCCGCAGTCGGTACAGCGCTTCGATGCGCTGCTGCAGGCGGCCGAGGTGATCATCTGCCAGCTGGAAGTGCCGGCTGACACCGTGGCCTGGACATTGGCCAGGGGGCGTGAGCTGGGCAAGCAGGTGATCCTGAACCCGGCACCCGCGACCGGCCCCTTGCCGGCGGATTGGTTCGCCCACATCGACTACCTGACGCCCAACGAAAGCGAAGCCGAAGCCCTGAGCGGTATTGCGATAACCGACCTGGACAGTGCCCGGCGCGCCGGCGAGCGCTTGCTGCAACTGGGGGCGGGCAAAGTGATCATTACCCTGGGCGCGCAAGGGGCCTTGCTGGTCACCGCCCAGGGCCACCAGCACTTCCCCGCGCCGGTGGTGCAGCCGCTGGACACCACCGCAGCTGGTGACACCTTCATTGGTGGCTTTGCCGCTGGCCTGGTACGCGGCCTGGAGGAGGGCGAAGCCATCGTCTTCGGTCAGCGCGCCGCGGCCTTGTCGGTCACCCGCGCCGGCGCCCAGCCGTCGATCCCTTACCTGGCGGAACTGACACCATGAAGAAAACCCCACTGCTGAACATCGCCCTGTCGCGGACCATTGCCGGTATGGGGCATGGTGACATCCTGGTGATCGGCGATGCCGGGCTGCCGGTGCCGCCGGGCGTCGAACTGATCGACCTGGCCGTTACGCCTGGGTTACCGGATTTTTCCAGTGTACTGCGGGCGGTGCTGAGCGAGTTGCAGGTGGAGCGCCATGTGTTGGCCGAAGAGATGCAGAAAGTGGTGCCTCCGGCACTGGTCGAGATCGAGCGCCTGAAGGGCAAACTGGGCAAGCGCGAATGGCTGAGCCATGAAGATTTCAAAGTGCTGTCGCGCAGTGCTCGTGCGGTCGTGCGCACTGGCGAGTGCCAGCCCTACAGCAACATCGCGCTGATTTCCGGCGTGACTTTCTAGCTCGTCCTCCTGTCAGCGCAGCCCCCCTGTGGGAGCGGGTTCACCCGCGAACACCGGCGAAGCCGGTGCCATCCACCGCGCTGCCTTCTTCGCGGGTAAACCCGCTCCCACAGGGATTTGCGGTGTTTCAGGAATACCAATCCAGGCAACAGGAGTGCCACCCATGCTCAAACCCCTGCTATAAGGAATCGCCTTCATGGCCGCAGCCACCACCCTCCAGGCCGCCCCCATCGACCTGATCATCGATACCGACCCAGGCGCCGACGACGTGGTCGCGCTATTCCTGGCCATGGCCTCGCCCGAGGAACTCAACATTCGCGCCATCACCACCGTGGCCGGCAACGTGCGCCTGGAAAAAACTTCGCGCAATGCTCGCCTGGCCCGCGAATGGGCCGGCCGCGAAGACATCCCGGTGTACGCCGGCGCCGCTCGCCCGCTGGTGCGCAAGCCGATCTACGCCGCCGACGTCCACGGCGAGGAAGGCCTCACCGGCATCCAGGTTCATGAACCGAAAACGCCGCTGGCCCAGGGCAATGCCGTGCAATACCTGGTCGACACCCTTGGCGCCGCCAAGCCGCACAGCATCACCATCGCCATGCTCGGCCCGCAGACCAACCTGGCCCTGGCGCTGATCCAGCGCCCGGATATCGTCAAAGGCATCAAGCAGGTGGTGGTCATGGGCGGCGCTCATTTCAACGGCGGCAACATCACCCCGGCGGCGGAATTCAACCTCTATGCCGACCCGCATGCCGCCGAAGTGGTGCTGGCCAGCGGTGTGCAACTGACCTACCTGCCGCTGGACGTCACCCACAAGCTGCTGACCAGCGACGCCCGCCTCAAGCAACTGGCAGCGGTGAACAACCAGGCCAGCAAACGGGTGGTGGATATCCTCAATGCCTACATTACCCACGATATGGACCTGTACGGCATGCCCGGCGGCCCGGTGCATGACGCCAGCGTGATCGCCTACCTGCTCAAGCCCGAGCTGTTCAGCGGCCGGCGCATCCATATGAGCATCGACAGCCGCGAAGGCCCCAGCTTCGGCCAGACCCTTGCCGACTGGTACGGCGTGCTCAGGCAGCCTGCCAATGTGATGTGGGTGGAGCAGGGCGATGCCCAGGGCCTGTTCGACCTGCTCAGCGCCCGTTTGGCTCGATTGGAATAGCCGTGTGCGGCGCGTAGCGCTCGAACACCTGGTCGAAGAAGCTGCGTGCCGCCTCGGCGCCGCGATCGCGCACCAGCAGGTCGATGGCAATCAGCAGCAACTCCTCCGGCGTGCCAGGGCTGTACGCGCTCTGGCCCTCGGCCCATTTGACCTTGATATCGGCTTCGATGCTGTGGCTGCTCATGAAAGGCTCTCGCTTGGGGCCCGGGACGAAGGGGCGAACACTGACCCTGGTGTTCGATGGAGGCGGGGTGCGCTCCACTTCTTGCACTAAATCATGACTTTGCGTCAGTGACCTTGCGGCTTAAGCATATGGCAAACGCAGCGGCTTGTGCAAAATCCGGTCACGATTGCGTTTTCGCCTCTGCTGGCGAGTTCAGGCAGACTTGACCGGTTGTGCAACAAAAGATGAGCGGAACTGTCGGATCAGACAGTTCCCGGACCGATTTAGGAGGCTTCATGTTCCGTACCCGTGCTTACCTGGCAACCCTGGCGGTGGCTGCTGTCCTGGCTGGTTGCAGCACTGGTGGCAGTTCTGCTGGCGGCGCAGCCCCAGTCGCGTCAGCTGGCAACGATGGTCGCTGCGAAGCCAGCGGCGCCGATTTCGCCATTGGCAAGCCAGCCAGTGCCGAACTGCTGGAGCAGGCGCGGAAAGCCAGTGGCTCGCAAATGGCCCGCATTCTCAAACCGCATGATGTGGTCACCCTGGAGTACCGCTCCGAGCGCTTGAACCTGAATGTGGACGAGCAGGGCAAGGTGATTCGCGTCAACTGCGGTTGATACGCGGTCCTTGTGGGAGCGGCCTTGTGTCGCGAAAGGGCCGCAAAGCGGCCCCGGCCATTGATGCTGCGAAGCTGAAAACCTTGGGGTCGCTACGCGCCCCTTTCGCGACACAAGGCCGCTCCCACAAGAAAAGCCGCGCCCGCATGGGCCAGCCCCGTCAGCCCATGCAGCACCCATAAAAAAACCCGCCACAAGGGCGGGTTTTTTTACAGCTATCCGAATTACTCCGGACGAACCTGTGCAGCCTGCATGCCCTTCTGGCCGCGCTCGGCGACGAAGGAAACAGTCTGGCCTTCTTTCAGGCTCTTGAAGCCGTCAGTTTCGATGGCCTTGAAGTGTACGAACAGGTCGTCGCCGCCGCCTGCTGGGGTGATGAAGCCGTAGCCTTTCTCATCATTGAACCATTTGACGGTGCCTTGTTGGCGATTGGACATGGGGTGAATCTCCAGAACATTTAGTTTTTCAGTGGTGCAATGCGGCCGAGGCTACGGAGCACGGGACACATCATAGTCTAATTCTGCGCATCTAGCGCCTTTTACCTTCGCAGGATATTGATTCAGCTCAAAGAATGGCTGATCTGCTCTGGCTTTAAGGTTTCAGCTCTTTGCTGCGCAGGCCTGTCTCACGACCGTCTGGGCCTTCTGCATCAGCTTGGCGTCCACGCCATCCTTGCTGTCGAGGTCGGCAATCTCCGCGTCGGTGAAATTCTTTTTGATGGCTTGGGCGCCACATTCGCAGTGTTTTTTCGCGGTCGCAGCATCAACGCCCTGGCCGCTGGCCACCTGCGTGCACTGGGCCATGTAGCCGGCCTCCTTTCCGGGCGGGAAGTTGCCGGCGTTCGCAGCCATGGGCAGCAGCAGGGCCCCAGCGGCCGCCAGGGCCAGAAGAGACGGAACTCGCATAACCAGTTACTCCTTGGGTTAAGGTCTCATCAAGAGTAGGTTGCTTCCCAAGGTCTGATAGGAATTTTTCCGTGTAAGTTCAGCCGAAGTCTGTAATTTCCAAATATTTCTGCCTGCTGTGCAACCCGCGTGCTAGCATGGCCGGCTTGCAGCTACAACTTGCAGCTATCTTTTTTCTTTCCAGTCACTCTGGTTCGTCCCTGACAAGCCGAAAGGCTTCTGCCACTGTGAGGCAGGCTTCCCGCTGAGGAAGGCAGGTCGGATCTTGTACTGGCTCATCCCAACCCACGTGACCTTTGGTAGGGGTCACCACTAGGAGAGGAGGCGCCATGCCCGTTATTACTCTTCCCGATGGCAGTCAGCGTTCGTTCGATCATGCCGTATCCGTAGCCGAAGTCGCCGCTTCCATCGGCGCCGGCCTGGCCAAGGCCACCGTGGCCGGCAAGGTCGACGGCAAGCTGGTTGATGCCTGCGACCTGATCAGCAACGACGCCACCCTGCAGATCATCACCCCTAAAGATGAAGAGGGACTGGAGATCATCCGTCACTCGTGCGCCCACCTGGTCGGCCACGCAGTGAAGCAGCTGTACCCGACCGCCAAGATGGTGATCGGCCCGGTTATCGACGAAGGCTTCTACTACGACATCGCCTACGAGCGCCCCTTCACCCCTGAAGACATGGCCGCCATCGAAAAGCGCATGATGGAGCTGATCGACAAGGATTACGACGTCATCAAGAAGGTGACCCCGCGTGCCGAAGTCATCGACGTGTTCAAGGCCCGTGGTGAAGACTACAAGCTGCGCCTGGTCGAAGACATGCCGGACGAGCAGGCCATGGGCCTGTACTACCACGAAGAATACGTCGACATGTGCCGCGGCCCGCACGTGCCGAACACCCGCTTCCTCAAGGCATTCAAGCTGACCAAGCTGTCCGGCGCCTACTGGCGCGGTGATGCCAAGAACGAGCAGCTGCAGCGCGTGTACGGCACCGCCTGGGCCGACAAGAAGCAACTGGCGGCGTACATCCAGCGCATCGAAGAAGCGGAAAAGCGCGACCACCGCAAGATCGGCAAGCAGCTCGACCTGTTCCACCTGCAGGAAGAAGCCCCGGGCATGGTGTTCTGGCACGCCAATGGCTGGACCGTATACCAGGTGCTCGAGCAGTACATGCGCCAGGTCCAGCGCGCCAACGGCTACCAGGAAATCAAGACCCCGCAGGTTGTCGACCGCATCCTCTGGGAGCGTTCCGGCCACTGGTCCAACTACGCCGAGAACATGTTCACCACTTCGTCGGAAAGCCGTGACTACGCGGTCAAGCCGATGAACTGCCCGTGCCACGTGCAGGTGTTCAACCAGGGCCTGAAGAGCTACCGCGACCTGCCGCTGCGCCTGGCCGAGTTCGGTGCCTGCCACCGTAACGAGCCGTCCGGCGCCCTGCACGGCATCATGCGCGTGCGTGGCTTCGTACAGGACGACGCGCACATCTTCTGCACCGAAGAACAGGTGAAGAAAGAAGCCGCCGACTTCATCAAGCTGACCCTGGACGTGTACAAGGACTTCGGCTTCACCGACATCGCCATGAAGCTGTCGACCCGCCCGGCCAAGCGCGTGGGTTCCGAAGAGCTGTGGGACCGTGCCGAAGGCGCACTGGCCGACGCCCTGAACGAATCGGGCCTGGAGTGGGAATACCAGCCGGGCGAGGGCGCCTTCTATGGCCCGAAGATCGAGTTCACCCTGCGCGACTGCCTCGGCCGTAACTGGCAGTGCGGTACCCTGCAGTACGACCCTAACCTGCCAGAACGCCTGGATGCCAGCTATATCGCCGAAGATAACAGCCGTGTTCGCCCGGTCATGCTGCACCGTGCAATCCTCGGTTCGTTCGAGCGCTTCATCGGCATGCTGATCGAGCACTACGCTGGCGTGTTCCCGGCCTGGCTGGCACCAACCCAAGCCGTGATCATGAACATCACCGACAAGCAGGCCGATTTCGCCCTCGAGGTGGAAAATACCCTGAACGGTAGCGGTTTCCGTGCCAAGTCGGACTTGAGAAATGAGAAGATCGGCTTTAAAATCCGCGAGCATACTTTGCTCAAGGTCCCGTACCTTTTGGTTATAGGGGATCGCGAAGTCGAAACGCAGACCGTCGCCGTACGCACCCGTGAAGGCAAAGACCTCGGCTCCATGCCGGTGGCTGAATTCACGCAGCTGCTCAACAGCGCTGTCGCCCAGCGCGGTCGCCTAGAATCGGAGTAATGACTATTAAGCGTGAAATGAGAAACGATAAACGAACTGCACCGAAAGCCCCGATCAACGAGAATATCTCGGCACGCGAGGTTCGGTTAATTGGCGCTGACGGCGAGCAGATTGGCATCGTCTCGATTGATGAAGCGCTTCGTATCGCTGATGAAGCGAAGCTGGATCTGGTGGAGATCTCCGCCGACGCGCAACCGCCCGTCTGCAAGGTGATGGACTACGGCAAGCACCTCTTCGAGAAGAAGAAGCAGGCCAACGAAGCCAAGAAAAACCAGAAGCAGATCCAGATTAAAGAAATCAAGTTTCGTCCAGGGACGGAAGAAGGGGATTACCAGGTAAAACTACGCAACCTGGTACGTTTCCTTACCGATGGGGACAAGGCCAAGATCTCTCTGAGATTCCGCGGCCGTGAGATGGCCCACCAGGAGCTGGGCATGGAGCTGTTGAAGCGGGTCGAAGCCGACCTCGCCGAATACGGCTCCGTTGAGCAGCATCCGAAGATGGAAGGACGCCAGCTTATGATGGTCATCGCCCCCAAAAAGAAGAAGTAATCTCCCGGGCACGGCAGGCCTGATGATTATTGTGTAATTTTATCGAATGCGGAGTTCCAACATGCCAAAAATGAAAACCAAGAGCGGTGCTGCGAAGCGCTTCCTGAAGACCGCTTCCGGCTTCAAGCACAAGCACGCTTTCAAGAGCCACATCCTGACCAAAATGTCGACCAAGCGTAAGCGTCAACTGCGCGGTGCCAGCCTGCTGCACCCGTCTGACGTGGCAAAAGTCGAGCGCATGCTGCGCGTACGTTAATTCTGGTTTAGATAGAGGAAGTTACTCATGGCTCGTGTTAAGCGTGGCGTCATCGCTCGTAAGCGTCACAAGAAAATTCTGAAACTGGCTAAAGGCTACTACGGTGCACGCTCGCGCGTATTCCGCGTTGCCAAGCAGGCTGTCATCAAGGCTGGTCAATATGCCTACCGTGACCGTCGTCAGAAGAAGCGTCAGTTCCGCGCACTGTGGATCGCTCGTATCAACGCCGGTGCCCGCACCAACGGTCTGTCCTACAGCCGTCTGATTGCTGGCCTGAAAAAGGCTTCGATCGAAATCGACCGTAAGGTTCTGGCCGATCTGGCAGTGAACGAAAAAGCGGCGTTTGCTGCGATTGTCGAGAAAGCTAAAGCCGTTCTGGCTTAAGTACCCGCGACAATCACCCGGCGGCGCTAGCGCCGTCGGGCATTGAACGTCATCGATAGGGGAAGAGCCTTCAAAGCTCTTCCCCTATTTTCGTATCTGGAGTCTGTACATGGAAAACCTGGATGCGTTGGTCTCCCAAGCCCTCGAGGCTGTGGAGCGCGCTGAAGACATCAATACCCTGGAACAGATCCGGGTGAACTATCTCGGCAAGAAAGGCGAGCTGACCCAGGTGATGAAGACCCTGGGCAACCTGCCAGCCGAAGAGCGGCCGAAAGTCGGCGCGCTGATTAACGACGCCAAAGAGCGCGTCACCGTTGTGCTCAATGCCCGCAAGGCTGCCTTCGAAGAAGCCGAGCTCAGCGCTCGCCTGGCTGCCGAATGCATTGACGTCACCCTGCCAGGCCGTGGCCAGGCCACCGGTGGCCTGCACCCGATCACCCGTACACTCGAGCGCATCGAGCAGTTCTTCACCCATATCGGCTACGGCATCGCCGAAGGCCCAGAGGTCGAAGACGACTACCACAACTTCGAAGCGCTCAACATCCCTGGCCACCACCCGGCCCGGGCGATGCACGACACCTTCTACTTCAATGCCAACATGCTGCTGCGCACCCACACCTCGCCGGTGCAGGTGCGGACCATGGAGTCCACCCAGCCGCCAATCCGCATTGTCTGCCCGGGCCGCGTATACCGCTGCGACTCGGATATCACCCACTCGCCGATGTTCCACCAGGTCGAAGGCCTGCTGATCGATCGCGATATCAACTTCGCCGACCTCAAGGGCACCATCGAAGAATTCCTGCGCGTGTTCTTCGAAAAAGAACTGGCGGTACGTTTCCGCCCATCGTTCTTCCCCTTCACCGAGCCGTCCGCCGAAGTCGACATCCAGTGCGTGATGTGTTCCGGCAAAGGCTGCCGCGTGTGCAAGCAGACCGGCTGGCTGGAAGTGATGGGCTGCGGCATGGTGCACCCGAACGTGCTGCGCATGTCCGGCATCGACCCTGAAGAGTTCCAGGGCTTCGCCTTCGGCATGGGCGCCGAGCGCCTGGCCATGCTGCGCTACGGCGTCAACGATTTGCGTCTGTTCTTCGATAACGACCTGCGGTTCCTTGCCCAATTCCGCTAGGCCCAATCGACGCACATTCTAGGAGAACAGCATGAAATTCAGTGAACAGTGGCTGCGCGGTTGGGTAAACCCGCAAGTCTCCCGTGACGAACTGGTCGCTCGCCTGTCCATGGCCGGCCTCGAAGTCGACAGCGTTACCCCCGCTGCCGGCCAGTTCAGCGGCATCGTCGTGGGCGAAATCCTCGCCACCGAACAACACCCGGACGCCGACAAACTACGCGTGTGCCAGGTAAGCAACGGCCTGGAAACCTTCCAGGTCGTGTGCGGCGCCCCTAACGCCCGCCCAGGCATCAAGATCCCGTTCGCCATGATCGGCGCCGAACTGCCAGGCGACTTCAAGATCAAGAAGGCCAAGCTGCGCGGCGTCGAGTCTTTCGGCATGCTGTGCTCGGCTGCCGAGCTGCAGATCAGCGAAGAGAACGACGGCCTGCTCGAGCTGGCGGCTGACGCCCCGGTTGGCGAAGACATTCGCCAGTACCTGAGCCTGGACGATGCCAGCATCGAAATCGGCCTCACCCCTAACCGCGGTGACTGCCTGTCCATCGCAGGCCTCGCCCGCGACGTCAGCGCCCTGTACGACACCCCGGTCACCCGCCCGGCAGTGCCAGCCGTACCGGCTGCCCACGACGAAGTGCGCCCGGTCGAAGTCAGCGCCCCGGTTGCCTGCCCACGTTACCTGGGCCGCGTCATCCGCAACGTTGACCTGAGCAAGCCGACCCCGCTGTGGATGGTCGAGCGCCTGCGCCGCAGCGACGTGCGCAGCATCGACGCCGCCGTCGACATCACCAACTACGTGATGCTCGAACTCGGCCAGCCGATGCACGCCTTCGACCTGGCAGAAATCAACGGCGGCATCCGCGTACGCATGGCCGAAGAGGGCGAGAAGCTCGTCCTGCTCGATGGCCAGGAAGTCGCCCTGCGCGCCGACACCCTGGTCATCGCCGACCACACCCGCGCCCTGGCCATTGCCGGCGTCATGGGTGGCGAGCACAGCGGTGTGAACACCGAAAAAACCCGCGACCTGTTCCTGGAAAGCGCCTTCTTCGAGCCGATCTCCGTCGCCGGTAAAGCCCGTTCCTACGGCCTGCACACCGACGCCTCGCACCGCTACGAGCGCGGCGTGGACTCGCAGCTGGCCCGCGAAGCCATGGAGCGCGCCACCCAGCTGCTGCTGGACATCGTCGGCGGCGAAGCCGGCCCGGTGGTCGAAGCCGTCAGCGAACAGCACCTGCCGCAAGTGGCCCCGGTCACCCTGCGCGCCGAACGCATCACCCAGATGCTCGGCATGGAAATGGACCCAGCCCAGGTCGAGCAACTGCTCAACGCCCTGGAACTGACCACCACCAAGAGTGGGGAAGGGCAGTGGACCGTCAACGTCCCAAGCCACCGCTTCGACATCAGCCTGGAAGTGGACCTGATCGAAGAGCTGGCCCGCCTGTACGGCTACAACAACCTGCCGGTTCGCTACCCGCAAGCCCGCCTGGCCCCCCAGGGCAAGCCGGAAACCCGCGGCGACTTGCCAACCCTGCGCCGCCTGCTGGTTGCCCGCGGCTACCAGGAAGCCATCACCTACAGCTTCATCGACCCGAAACTGTTCGAACTGTTCAGCCCGGGCGTAGAGCCGCTGCTGCTGGCCAACCCCATCTCCAGCGACATGGCCGCCATGCGTGCGTCCCTGTGGCCGGGCCTGGTCAAGGCACTGCAGCACAACCTGAACCGCCAGCAAGACCGCGTGCGCCTGTTCGAAAGCGGCCTGCGCTTCGTCGGCCAGCTCGGCGACCTGAAGCAGCAGCCGATGATCGCCGGCGTTGTCACCGGCAGCCGCCTGCCAGAAGGCTGGGCCAACGGCCGCGACGGCGTCGACTTCTTCGACGTGAAGGCCGACGTGGAAGCCCTGCTGGGCTACTCCGGCGCCCTGAGCGACTTCACCTTCAGCGCCGGCAAGCACCCAGCCCTGCACCCAGGCCAGACCGCCGCCATCGAGCGTGACGGCAAGCTGGTCGGCTACCTCGGCGCCATCCACCCAGAGCTGGCAAAAGCCCTGGACCTGGACCGCCCGGTGTTCCTGTTCGAGCTGGTGCTGGGTGACGTGGTCGAAGGCCGCCTGCCGAAATTCAGCGAGCTGTCCAAGTTCCCAGAAACCCGTCGCGACCTGGCGTTGATCGCAGGACGTGATGTAGCTTCTAGCGCGGTGCTTGAAGTAATTCGTGACAATGCAGGCGAATGGCTTACAGACCTCAGGCTGTTTGACGTCTACCAGGGTAAAGGCATTGATCCTGATAGAAAAAGCCTTGCCGTTGGCTTGACCTGGCAGCATCCATCGCGCACTCTTAACGACGATGAGGTGAACGCCGCACTGCAAAACATCCTCACCTCGCTCGAACAAAGGTTGAACACCACGTTAAGGAAATAACGGCATGGGTGCTCTGACGAAAGCTGAGATGGCCGAAAGGCTGTACGAGGAGCTGGGGCTTAACAAGCGTGAGGCCAAGGAGCTGGTCGAGCTGTTTTTCGAAGAAATTCGGCACGCACTTGAAGAGAACGAGCAGGTCAAGCTGTCCGGTTTCGGCAACTTCGACCTTCGCGACAAACGCCAGCGGCCGGGCCGCAACCCCAAGACAGGGGAAGAAATCCCGATCACCGCACGGCGCGTCGTCACCTTTCGTCCAGGGCAGAAGTTGAAGGCCCGGGTTGAGGCCTATGCTGGAACCAAGCCATAACGACGAACTGCCCCCCATACCGGGCAAAAGGTACTTCACCATTGGTGAGGTGAGTGAGCTTTGTGCGGTAAAACCGCACGTGCTGCGGTATTGGGAGCAGGAGTTCGATCAGCTCAATCCCGTGAAGCGGCGGGGGAACCGGCGGTATTATCAGCGGCAGGATGTGCTGATGATTCGCCAGATTCGTGCGCTGCTTTATGACCAGGGGTTCACCATTGGCGGGGCTCGGTTGAGGCTCTCCAGTGATGAGGCTAAGGATGAGTCGAGCCAGTACAAGCAGCTGATTCGGCAGATGATTGTCGAGTTGGAGGATGTGTTGGTGGTGTTGAAGAAGTGAGCTGGGTTGTTGGTGAATGGAAAATTTTTTGAGAAAAAGCTTTCATTTATCAGGAGGTTAGGGTACATTCTTCAACGTTCTCGGTAGCATTGAGAGCATGCTTCAAAGCCCAGTCGGGGCGTAGCGCAGCCCGGTAGCGCACTTGCATGGGGTGCAAGGGGTCGAGTGTTCGAATCACTCCGTCCCGACCATTATTTGAAACGAAAAAGCCCAGTCGGTTATGACTGGGCTTTTTGTTTTCAACCCAACTGCTATCCGCGCTACCCGAACCTCATCTGGCGTTCGGAGAGGAGCCTGCCGATCACGTTCTAGGCCGCAGTCGCGGCGGACCTGACAACCAACAGGCATCTGCGGTGCCAATGGGACGCTGTTGCGCTTCTTCCTCTTGGTCGAGCCTGTGGCATCAGCTAGGTCCAACCATTTCTGGACGACTTCAGCACTATCAAGCCAGCGTAGCCGGCTACGTAAGCGCTGCAAATGGTTGCTTACCGACAAGGGCTGCGACGTCGAAGCGCTACGCCGCTACTGCGACAATATCGAATGAAACCCTTAATCCCGCTGCGCTCGATGAAGCGGAAACCCAAGCCTTGCATGCCCCAACTGTTTGATCGGCCCTATTAACGGCGACTTTGGCGCAAGTTGTGAAATGGACGGCGGGACTAAGCAGTTGAGAATAAATTTTAAATTCAGCTCGACAAATTAATCGTAGGCCAGCATGAGGCTTCGATCGCCGCAATTACTTACATACATGATCTGTGGCGTAACTATCTGACTTTTCGGGAAATGGCGTAGGAGTATCTCTAGTCAATGCATTACCGAATGCGAGGTAGAACCCAAATAAATAATGCGGCAGGGCCGCAGAACTGAGACCTAAACATTAGGGCAGCCGAGTTCATAGAGTAATCAGTGATCTCGGCAAGCCAAAGTTTATATAAAGTGGGGCCAAAGCTCCGTCGAAAAGTCCCTACTTCCGGATGAAGTGAACCAAGAGTTAAGGCCTTCTATGTAAGGTCGTAAATAGCGTTGTTGGGAGTCTCGAATCTTATTTCCATAATCTCGTTCGCTACGAAGCGCTTTCCAGTATCCACCAGCAAAGTTAGATAGCACGAAGTCCAAGGCGAGAATAATATCCATCGGGGGGTGACCGATTCTAGGGGATGGTAAGATCAAAATTCCCCCATGATTTCCTTGCAAGATATTAAGGTTTCTACCCCCGAACTGGAAATGATATAAAGGATGGGCATCCTCAGGCTCACCGTCCCCATCTTTGAATATATGTCGATCAAAATGCCAGCTAGCTATAAGCTTATTGTCTTCTGTGGAAATTATTATGTTTAGCTCTAACTCACTTATGAGTTCCGATAAGATTGTAGAGCACAGTCCACCAATCTTAAAATCGACCTTGACTTTTAGGAAGTCACCGACCGTAGCTGGAATAGTCTTCCTTGGGGTCTTTATACGAAGCACTAAGTTATCAACGCTATATCCCCACGAATCTTTTCCATATGGCATGTTTCCTGCGCACATGCTGGCTGCTTGCGTCAATGCACCAATGTCATTGAAAACAATGGATAGATTCCTGTTGAGAATAGTGGCGAAAGATCTCAGCTCAGAAGACAGGTCTCTGCGAAATGAGGCGCTATTAATTTTCTTCTTCATTTTTGAGCTTTTCCTTAAGTCCTTTGTAGCGCTCCAGTTCTAAAGGGTCTAGATGCCAGGTGTCTTTATTAATCCGGGCCAATAATGCGTGAGTAGATATATAGCAGCTATCCAACCATGGGTCTTGTGTATTGCTGGCTATCTTAAAGCCGTCGCTGCTGTCAAGAGGTTTGTTGGTAGCAAAACATTTTGTCGTATAATTGGTGCTGTAGCCAGGTTCGATTGGACTGGCCGGGACCAGGCTCAAGTTGAAGGCGTTATTCAACTCTGTTATACGTTCAGCGGCATCGAGTCGGCGAAGTGAAGTCTTTAGCTTAAGCTTCTCAAAAGCAATTGCCTCTACCCTGTGAGACCACCAGCGGTCCCATCCATTATGGAATAGTCCGGTATAGTAAGTGTCTTTAATTATGACTTTTAATTCGTCCCAGCTTTCACCGGATGCCGTTATATCAGCGCCTAGTTTTGCAGCTAAAACGTCTTCGTCGATAAGCGTACCGTTGTTTGAGATAAGAGATACTACGATGCTTGCCGCTGTTACCGGGGAAACAGAGAAAAATGAATTAACAAGCCGGGGGTCCAATAGGTCTCTTTCATTTGGAAGCAAGTTAAGTACTTCGACTGCGCCCGAAATTTTTGTATTTCCTTTTTTTGAAAGGCCTCGAAGAAATTTATAACCCTGTGCTAAAGCTACCAAAGCGCTAGAGACAAATTTGCCCTCTAGTTGATGCATGCCGTCGTCTTTCGCATAAACTGCATCAAATAGATCATGCGAGCTGCTGTCAGGAGAATATGAATGAACTATTTTATCATTCATAGACCAAAGAACTATTGGGAAACTACAAATTTCTCCATCGGCCATACGGCTTCTAAGTTCCTGTGCTAGCGTGGGGCCCCGATAAAAGACTTTGTTGCCTGCTTCGTCGAACTCTTCATCAAGGCGTAAATCGAGTAATAAACCGAAAATTTCAGAGTTGCGCTCCATTTCTCGAATCACATCGAGTTGCTGTTCGAGCTTTTGAGGCTGCATTCGGTGAAATTTTAAGTTTCCATTAGTACCGGCCAGTCTATCTAGCATTGGCTGGATGAACTGCTGGGGCTGATCGTCAATACAAAGGTACTTAACGAAGCTCATCTGGTATTTCCTCATCGGTTGCGCGTGGATATTCAATTCGGACGCAGGTGCTAAACCCTGTTGGTGGTTGATGAATGTATACTTCACCCCCAGCATCTTCTATGATATCTCGAATTATCTTGAGGCCTAAGCCTGAGCCTGTAACTTGTGTTTCTTCATCTGCCAATGCATCTGCAGCAGTAGATGTGGTGAAGAATGCATCGAACACTTTATCCTTATGGTCCGGCTGAATGCCATCACCGTTGTCAGAAAATTCGATATACAGCGTTGACGAATCGATTTCACCGGCATTGATTTGAATTTTTCCGGAGGTGCGTGCTCGATTAATAGCCTTCAGTGAGTTTGTGAATAAATTGAAGAATATTGACGCCCATTCTGAGCGATGGCTGGGCTTCACAAATAGGTCATATCCCTTCACTGTAATGGCGAGTTCAACATTTTGACGTTGAAGTGGAGAATGAACAATTCTTTCGAAATCCGATAGTAGATCTCTTACTTCGTGTACTTCAAGTGTTCTTTGAGAGTTCTGAGTTACAGCTTTGTCGAAGTATCGCATATAAGCTTGGAGGGAGGATATGTTGCTTTTGAGATTCCTTAACGTCTCTTCAGTAGGTCTTCCGTCAGCAAGCTCAAGTACTCCCGCAGATAAGGCTGTCAGTACGTGTCGGGTTTCGTGTGTGAATTCACCTATTGTTAACCCAAGGCTCGCTAGTACGCGAAGCATGCCAATTTCTTTGAGAAGAGACTCAGAAACGTTACCTAGTTGTTCGGCTTTTTCTGAAATGCTTGAAATTTTACTACTTGCCTGGTTTTTCCAAGATGATTCATTTAAAGGTATATCAGTTGATTCGGCGTGATAACTCAAATCCTCAATCAGCTCTTTAATCTCTTCCACTAGAGCTGTAGCGGTGGGTTTTTCTTTCTCTTTTACTTGAATGTATGTGTCTGTTGAAAATACCTTTCTACTACGAGCGTGAGCAATAGCAATTACACCCTTCATTAACGCCTTGTAAAGAAAATCTTGTAGTTGGAAGAAAGCGAGGTTTTCAATTAACCCTTCTCTACTTGCAGTTTCTTCAAAATTTATTCCATCAACATCATTAAGCTGAACAAAACCAAGGAAGTTTGAGTTGTGATGCGGAGGAAGCAGCTGTCGTAGAGCGGATGACCGCTGCAAACCGAGCCAATCGTCCTTTGGTTCTCCATACGGTAGGACTCTAAAGCCATTTCTGTAAACCTTAATACCGCCGTGGTTCTTCAGCACATTCCTAACAGCACCACGAGATCCCGTTGGTAATAAGTCGTCAATAAAATAATAAGCTCTAAAGCTAACACCAACCAAATTAGAGTAATCACTCACGTTGTTATCATAAACGGTTCTAACTTTGGGGTCGGGAGTAAGAATCAGGTCGTTTTCGGCAATTCCAAACCGCGTAGATTTTATCGAGTAGTAAGGTGTTCCATTGCTGGAAATATATCCAGAAAATACAGCGTAAGCGTGGTCTAATATGCTTTTTTGCTCATCGGCTACAATTTTTTCTTCACCGTGGATACGTTGGAAAAACTCAACTTTAAATCCTGGGTCACCTGCTGCTTTTTCAGGTGCAAACGGAAGTGAAAATGGTTGGATAAGTTCTGATATATATCTATAGGTCCGTTGGATCTGAGCTAAGCTCCAGGAATCTTTCAATCCTGATATTATGAGGTGAGTACCGGTCGGGATGCTGTCCTGAAGAGTGAGCTTATTAGATATATGAGTTAAATCTCCATTTTCAAAGCGGGCCCAATCAATTTCTAGCGAAAAGCCATGTTTCTCATCCTCTCTTTTGGTCAGAATCTGTAAATGAGATCCGAGCCGCTGAGCAGAGAAACGTCCAATTCCTTTGCGCCCGGCCCGCTGTCGCTTGAATTTGCTTGAGAGTGGATTGATACTTTTATCTTTAGTTGATATTCGCATAAAGCCATTTATCAACTGCTCTCTGTTCATCCCGCAGCCGTTGTCTTCAATTATTAGTGAGCCGCCAATAGAATTCGAGTCTATAAATGTTATTTTTATATAAGTGGCATCGGCATCGTAAGCGTTTTTGATCAGTTCTGCTACGGCAGTTTCTTGCTTCGAAACGAGTTCCCTGCCTAGGCGAGATATGTGACTTGCGTCGATAGAAAAGCGAACATTGTCTGTGTCGGTTTTAGCAAGTTCGTTTGCCAACATCAATATTTTGCTGAAATCCACAGAATCTAAATCTAGCTCGCTTTTAAGAATGTTTTTTAAATGTAGAGCGTCCATTTATGCTTTCCCTATTTTAGTTCGCCTTTTCTATGATTTCTAGCGCTGTTCAGTGCCTCGTCAAATATGTCTAATTCCCAGTGAGTATTCTTGTTAAGTGTGTTTTTTAGAAATGAGTCCGCTAGTTTCCGAATTTCTTTTTCATCGGGTATGTTAGCCGAAAGCAGGAACTGTATCTGCTCAAATGTTTTATCAACTACAAGCGGATTCGGCTGGGTCGGAAGTATAATTGCTAGAGCCATAGCATCTTTTGGTTCTAGCTTGAGGGCGCCAGAGCCACAAGGGCGTCCGATTATCTCTGCGTGTAGCTGAGTAAAAGATGAAAGTATCGAAATAGCGACCGTTTTCTTTTGGGTTTCAGTAATGCAAGCGTTAAAAAATACTCGATGCACTGAATTTGTGCAGTTGGCTTTGCTAGAGTTGATTACAAGCCGAGGTCCATAGTGGGTAAGAAAGGACATGAATCCGTCAGGTATTTTTTCGTCATCCGGCTGGTGCCAAACTGCGCGTTTTGTATAGGTGGCTTTCTGCTTTAAATCTTCGGGATAAGATGATAAATAGAGCAATACTTCAGCTGATAGCTTTTTGCTCTTGGTGTTGAGTAGCAGGCATCGTTCATCTGCTTTTACTAGATTTGAAGCTTGTTCGGGTGTTAAGTGTATGCCTTGGATACTTTTAATTTTTGGCACTACGAATTTAAGGTACTTCTTGTCGATTCCGCTTTTAGTCCATTCGGTCTGTGTTCTAATAAAAAATTTTGTGTCGCCGGTAACGATTCCAATATTTATGGATGCGATGGTTCCTAAGGTGACGCAAGGGAAAATATTGCGAGTTGCAGCAAATAAATTAATAGTGTCACGCGTTACGAACGAACCTGCGCCAAAGTCGATAAAAGGTTCCAGGGCCGATGAGTTGTCATTCCATGTCCTCAGCGCTTGGGAGATGTCAGTAACTCGTATAGCATGATGGAATCGCATATCTCCCGCAGCTTTTTTTGATTTATTAAATCCCCTTGCCAGGAGTATAACTGTTCTCTCTTCGGCTCCTTCATCTAAAAAAATTCGTTCTGAAAGAGAAATCACCAATAGTTTCTCAAATGCTGATTTCAGTGCGGTGTGCAATTTTTTCGAATAGTCAGCGGACAGGAAGCTACCAGGAAGCACCAGAGCAATTCTTCCTCCGGGCTTAATGAATTCAAGTGAATGCAGGATAAAATAAACCCAAAGACTTGAGCGGGCATCAACTATGGTTTTAAATTTGGCTTTCCAGGCGCTGATTGTACCTTTTTGTTTTTCATTGATTTGTGCGTGTCCGATATAGGGGGGGTTCCCAATCACAGCAGTAGCTTGTTCGCTGCAAAAATTTTCCGTACTTAACGATAAAAAATCCTCGTGGAGAAAATTTGAATCTGGGTAACTATAGGGTAAAGCTTTGAGCTTTTCAAATGCATGAGTGTCAATATCACAACCGTGAACATTTGCAAGCGGGTCTGCAGCTCCAATTTCTTTGAGTCGTAAAGCGATTTCGTCTAGAAAATTACAGCCGCCGAAGCTGGGTTCTAATATGCTATCGTTGCTTGAACGAATCGCCCACTGGCATAGAATTCGACTTAAGTTGCTTGGGGTGTAATAGGCTCCCAGGCTCTTTTTTCTCGTGGCGCTGACCTGCTGAGAATTCTCAGTAGAAGCTATTGCTTGTTTTGCGGACACTGGAATCCTCGTAGGTGTTCGGTCTCGCGCGCGATTTTATCAGATGGCAAAAAAAAAGTAAATTTTGATTTGGCGAAACAATATCGCTAAGCCCAGTTGTTTTAATTTGGAAGGGGAAGCACTGGTTGAGGATTACTAAGCACCTGGTATTGGAAGGTTAGCATATTTTATATTGTTTCTATTATGATTGAATTTCGCCCTAACTCAAGCTGTTGATGTGTCGTGTTTTCGTATGCCTTGAAGCCGATAATTGATCGATTCTTTGTACTAACTATATATGCATCAACGTGAATGCGTTGGGGATCTGCGATATCAACCGGTCGCGATTCGCAGCACCTATGCTGTCATGACCATCAGTAAGCTGTATGACCTGCAAGTTCGCCTACCGCGTGGGGGTGCTAGGCAAGAGTGGTGTAGGCGAGGGGTCGTGGCGATCATGCCAGGTCAATTCACCGTGTGCGTATGGCACCTGAGCTGAACACTGCCGGCTACTCCCTAGCTCGGATGGCGGCGCTTGAATTGCTGAATTCAAGTATCGAATGTTCGGTGTTCTGATCAAGGCTGGCCAGATGCCCTAGATGAGGGTAAGTCGGTAATGGTAATCCTCAGTTAGAAAAATGCACGCATAGCGGCGTTTGGCGTAGCGAAGTGGACCGTAACGCGATGCTATCGATTTTTGCCATTGTCCCGTAGGAAATTTCCTCTTTTTTGATAGGCTTTTGCCATCAGTCGAGAGGAAAAGGAAATGCCCGTCGTCATCGTTGAAAACGATACATCACAGTGGGAAGACGAGACAGGCGCTGTCTATCACTTCCCCAAGCGCTACCAAGCATGGCTCGCGGAGGGAACCGAGGTGATCTACTACAAAGGGCGCATCAAGGACAAAGCCTTTGCTTCCGTCCGCCTCAGCGCCGATCCGCATTATTTTGGTAAGGCACGTATAGGTCAGGTCTACGCAGATCGGAGGAGCGATAAGGGTGATCTGTTTGCTCTGATCGAAAACTTCACGCCGTTTGAAGACGCTGTCCCCTCGAAAATTGACGGCGAGTACCTGGAGACTATCCCCGCCAGCCGTATGAGTAACTACTGGCGTGATGGCGTTCGGCCAATTTCTCAATCCGATTACGATGCCATCTTAAGCCATGCAAAGCTCCTGCCTTCGGAGGTCGACGCGGATGTACCGGATACGGAAGGCGACCCACTTACCTTTGAATCGGCCAGTGAAGGCAGCAAAACAAGCTACTTTGGAACCCGTTACGAGCGCCGGAAAGATCTGAGGGTGAAGGCCATCGCCATCCACGGGCTTGACTGCAAGGCATGCGGGTTTGATTTCGAACAGGCATACGGCGAACACGCGAAGGGCTTCATTCACGTTCATCACGTAGTACCGATTTCGGACTTTGGTGGGGAGAAGGCCGTGAATCCTGAGACAGATCTCGTGACGTTGTGTGCCAACTGTCACGCGGTTGTCCATCGCAAGAGAGATAAGACTCTGAGTGTTGACGAGCTGAAAGGAATGTTGCGCGGCCGATGGGTAATCGAGTCTCGGTAGACAGCTAAGCGCACGCGAGCTTTACCTGGCTGTGAACGTGGGGGCAGCTGGAGCGCCTTCAAAACGGGATGGATTTAGGTTCTGAAGGCATCCAGTGAGGGAAGGGCAATTCAGCGCATCATGCCCAGTTCGGCATCATCCATCAGCGCCTTAGCCAATGCGCAGAGGTAATGCGAAGCCCAGATCAGTTGGGGTTTGTCTTCCATCAAGCCGTCCAGAGTCATATCCCGTGCATAGCCCATAAGCTCAGAGGCTTGCTCGCGGGCGCTCTGGCAGGGGATGCCTGCTTCGATGCGGAACAGCGGATGGGTCTGGTTTTCCCCTTGGTAGAAGGTGGTTTTGCCGACGGTGAATTTGGTTTCTTCTGTGGTCATTGTTCAATCTCCCCGAAATCACTAGTGCCTGGTCTGGCCTCATCACCAGCAAGCCAGCTTGCTCCCACAGCTACTGCATAGGCCTCGAGATCTGTGGCGCAGCTCAGATCTATGTGGGAGCCAGACCTCCCGGCGGTAGGGCCGGACCAAGCGACACATCAATGAAGCCTCAGTGCACAGTTCGAGGCTCAGTAGGCATCTGCACCTGGACTATTGCGGACTCAAGCAAAGCTCGCAGCGTCTCCAGCTCATGCATCGAGGCCATCATCAGAATCGACGCGGGCGATTTGGGCTGCAGCAACATTGCCTGATGCACAACGGTCGCCGCGCACAGCGCGTAATCGGTGGCTTGGATCAGGGTGTCTTCAAGGGATAGAACATTGTGGGGTGGATCAGGGACTATCTTCAGCATAAACCCTCTCAGTGCCTTAAAGGGCTGCCGCAGATCCGCTGTCAAACGGAAGGGTGGCAGCTGTTTGTGGGTTGACAGACCGGGGGCACTGAGAATCCCGGCGCACACAAAGGTGCCCCACGCACAGCTGCCATAACTGGCATTGCACATGCTCTCAGTGAACCACGGCCTGTCAAAACCGTGCCGCCAATTGGTAGCGGCAGGTCGAGACTATGGTTCACGATTTCCATGTGCAACGAAAAACAGGCGCAGGGAGTATCTTTGGGAAATGGCCTACAAGGAAGGGGTTAATTCTGACTTTTTTTGCCCATTCACCTTTACAGCATGCAACGTCGGCTGCTCTGTTAACGGTTTGTGGCTCTCAAAAAGCGTTCCACTCACGCATCCCTGTATCCAGTTATGTCGCGATGCCAACAAACGGTCCAGCATGGACTTTCGCCACTCAAGCCTTGAAACTGACCCGCTCGCATCTGGACCAAGGCAGGTCACGGGCCAGCCCCCTGCAAAGGACGCCAAGTAACAGCCCATGGAATGCACCGAAGATGACTATCGAAGCTTTTGCCCCTTTCCAGCGCTTTGCCGCTGACCTGCTGAAGTATCTACCGGCTGACCAGCCAGATGGCTCCCACGACCTGTCCCATATCCATCGCGTATGGGTCAACGCACAACGAATACAGCGCGTAGAAGGCGGCGACCTGGAAGTGCTGCTTGCAGCGACAGTGCTGCATGATTGTGTTGCGGTAGAAAAGAACTCGCCCTTGCGTGGGCAGGCGTCAACGCTGTCCGCACAAAGGGCAGCGTCGATCCTGGCTGATATGGGCTGGCCATTGCAGCGCATCGAACAGGTGGCGCATGCAGTCAAAACCCACAGCTACTCGGCTGGCTTCGAACCACTCACCCTTGAGGCCAGGATTCTTCAGGACAGTGATCGCCTGGACGCCATAGGTGCAGTGGGTATCGCCCGGTGTTTTTACGTTTCCGGGCGAATGGGGTCGGCGCTGTACGATTTCGAGAACCCCACTGCATGGGGGAGGGAGTATCAGGACAAGGCGTATACGGTCGAGCACTTTCATACCAAGCTGCTCAAGCTTGCGTCAGGCTTTAAAACTGCTGAAGGGGCTCGGCTGGCTGCTGAACGTCATGCTCGGCTTGAAGTGTTTCTTGCGGATTTCATGGATGAGATCGGGGCCAGCGGTGCAGGCTGAAGCGCGTGAACCCCAAACCCTTTAACAGTCAAGAATGCGATTGGTCTGTGGCTGTTTTTCCGCCGATTTTTCTTCACTGTGCAGCTGCCGGATGGATTACCGGTGACTGCGCCAGGGAATACAGGCTCAGAAGCCCCCGCAAGCCGATCCGATTGGATATTGAAAAGGGGGAGATTTCTGGAACCGTTGACGATATGGTTGATTCTTTTCAAGGACGGGTCATGGCCACTTACAGCGCGAACCACTCACAGAAACACCTCGCTGTACTGATTGATGCCGACAATGCCCCGGCCGCCATCGTTGAGGGGCTGTTCGAGGAAATTGCCAAGTACGGTGTGGCGAGCGTGAAACGTATCTATGGCGACTGGACCGGCCCCCAACTGGGTGGCTGGAAAAAGGTTCTTCTCGATTACTCCATTCAACCCATACAGCAATTCGCCTACACAAAAGGGAAGAACGCAACCGACAGCTCGTTGATCATTGATGCGATGGACCTGCTCTACACCCGGCGCTTTGATGGTTTTTGCCTGGTTTCGAGCGACAGCGACTTCACTCGGCTAGCTTCGCGCATGCGTGAGGAAGGTCTGACTGTTTATGGGTTTGGGGAGGAAAAAACACCGAAACCATTCGTGGCTGCCTGCGACAAGTTTATCTACACCGAGCTTTTGCGGGAGGAGGTCTTGCCTTCTGCCAGTGAGGAAGTGGCGGTGGAGGTTGATGCTACTGCAGGGACCGGTAAGCCGAACACAGAAGTAGTCGCTCGTAAAAAGCCCAAAGCTCCAGTTAGCTTTATCAGCAAGATTCTGGACGATCTCGCTGACGAGGAGGGCTGGGCGAACCTGGGTGCGTTGGGCGCCAACATGACCAAGCTCCGACCTGAGTTCGATTCGCGCACGCATGGTTTCAAGAAGCTGAGTGATTTGATCAAGGGCCATCCACATGTATTCGAGTTGCAGGCACGGCCGGTTTCCGGGGGCACGGCTGCGCTTTACGTTCGCCACAAAACCTCCCGCTAGTTTCGGGCTGATGTGCAGAAAAAATGCCGTACAGCCCGGATCGTGCTCGGCTCGAGTTACGGCGCTACATAGACAACCCGGTTTCGTCCATTCTGTTTGGCGTCATAAAGCCCCTTGTCAGCGCGTTCCAGTGCGTCATCCAACGTCTCACCCTTGGCAAACAGGGTGCACCCTACGCTCACGCTCACCTTAAGTTGGCCACAGGGCAACTGCATCGGGCTGGCACCCACCTGTTCGCGAATCCGCTCAGCAATCCCCGTCAGCTCTTCACTGTCCTTAACCTGCAAAATAGCAACGAACTCCTCACCCCCATGGCGCACCAACAGATCATCGGGGCGAAGTGCTGCGCGCAGGCGCCGGGCAGTTTCGCAAAGCACCTTGTCACCGCCGCCATGGCCGTACTTGTCGTTGATGGATTTGAAGTGATCCAGGTCTGCATACACCGCACCCAGCTGCAGGCCGTTCACCTCTGCCAGTTTCCGTTCATGCTCTTCAAACGCCGACAGCGCGCCGCGGTTCCACAGTTGCGTCAAAGGGTCGAGCAAGGCTTTGCGCTGCTCGCGATCCATTTCAAGCCGCAGATCGCGGTTCACCTGTGCCAAGGTACGCAACTGCAGATATCCTTCGGCAAGCGTGGCCAGGTCCCTGAAATTCGCATGCTGAGCCTCGCTGAGCACGCGCGGGCGCGGGTCGAACATGCACAGCGTACCGATGGCTTTACCGTTCCCGGCGCGCAAGGGGTGGCCGGCATAAAAGCGGATATAGGGCGCGTTCAGCACGAGCGGGTTGTCGACGAATCGCCTATCGCTTTTCGCGTCGGGAACCATCAAGGTATCGTCACCGAGGATGGCGTAGCCGCAGAAGGAAATACTGCGCGTCGTCTCGCTTGCCTCAAGCCCTATGCGGGCCTTGAACCACTGGCGGTCCTGATCGATCAGGCTGATAAGCACGGTATCCACGTGGGCCAGGTCCTGGGTGAGCCGTACCAAGGTATCGAGGTAATGCTCGGCTGGCGTATCGACCAGGTTCATGTCATCGAGCGTGCGCTGGCGCAGCGCTTCGTCAGCGGGTAAGGGGCAAGCGGGCATTGTTGACTCTCCATTCCTTGGTTAGTTGCTTGTGCACCCTGGCGGTTGCATGTTCTCTATCCGTCGAGACAAGCACAGCATAGGTGATGGCGAGACGCCACGCGTTACAGGGTTGGTCGGGAATTTCTTGCCAAGTGTGTGATTTCTGCCGGCCAACCTTCGTCAAGAATGCTACCCCTTAGCCGTCGTCTGGGGGACTGATACAGGGCCTTCCATGCAAACGCTGTTGAACGAGATTCTCGAAGAAGTACGTCCCTTGATCGGCAAGGGCAAAGTGGCTGACTACATTCCTGCGCTGGCCGATGTGCCTGCGAACCAGTTGGGTATCGCGGTCTATGGCAACGATGGCAGCTATCATTGCGCAGGCGACGCACTGGTGCCGTTCTCGGTACAGAGTATTTCCAAGGTGTTCAGCCTGGTTCAGGCGATTGGCCACTCGGGTGAAGCCATTTGGCAACGGCTTGGTCATGAACCCTCCGGTCAGCCGTTCAACTCGCTGGTGCAGCTGGAGTTCGAGCGTGGTCGGCCGCGCAACCCCTTTATCAATGCGGGGGCGTTGGTGATCTGCGATATCAACCAGTCGCGCTTCGCAGCACCCACTTTGTCGATGCGCGATTTTGTACGGCGGCTGTCGGGCAATCCCCACATTTCCATTGATGCCCGTGTCGCTGATTCGGAGTATCAATTCCGCGCGCGCAACGCGGCCATGGCTTATCTGATGCAGTCGTTCGGTAACTTCCATAACGAGGTGGAGACGGTGCTGCGCAGTTACTTCAGTTACTGCGCGCTGCAAATGAACTGCCTCGATCTGGCTCGGGCGTTCTGTTTCCTGGCCAACGACGGGTTCTGCAAGCACAGCGGTGAGCAGATTCTGACCCGCCGCCAGACCCAGCAGGTGAACTCGATCATGGCCACTAGCGGGCTGTATGACGAAGCCGGGAATTTCGCCTACCGGGTGGGGTTGCCAGGCAAGAGTGGCGTGGGCGGCGGGATTGTGGCGATCGTGCCGGGGCAATTCACGGTGTGCGTGTGGTCGCCGGAGTTGAATGCTGCGGGTAACTCCCTGGCGGGGATGGCGGCGCTTGAGTTGCTCAGTTCGCGGATTGGATGGTCGGTGTTCTGATCGACAGGCTCGCGCGTTGTGCGAAGCAGCGGTGTTACACCTGCGAAGAATCCAGCGCGGTGTATGGCACCGGCTGCGCCGGTGTTCGCGGGTGAACTCGCTCCCACAGGTGCTGCGGTTGCAGTGAAGGCTGTGTGATCCTGTGGGAGCGGGCGTGCCCGCGAAGAATCCAACGCGGTGTATGGCACCGGCTGTGCCGGTGTTCGCGGGTGAGCGGGTTGGTTCTGCTATCCCTGGGTTACGGTTGTGGGGTTTGCGTGCTCCACACGTGTCCGCCAATGCTTGAGGCATTGAACCGTTAGCGTCCGGCAAGGGACTGCCGAGACGGTCTCCAAATTGATTGTTCGCAACGTGCCGATATCCATAAACACCCAGCCGTTCGCAGGCCAGGCGACCGCTGTCCGATAGCAAATCGCTACCTCCAATATTCCAAAATAAACGAATCCTATTCTCTTATAGCTCCTAACCTGTCCGTTGATGGATCAACCACCAACGGAGCAAATCATGGAAAGATTCGAGTCTTCGTCTTCGCTTGCCCGATCATCCGTCACCGTCGTTCCTGAGTCCCGCTTCATGCAGAACTACCGGGTAGCCAGCGCCGTTCACGGTGGCAGTTCGGCATCCGCCATCGTCAATGGGCATGGGGATGTGGAGTTGTTTACCAGTGGCAGCGACACCCAGGTCTGGAACATTTATCCCGATCCACATAGCCCGACCGCCAACAGCGCAACGCTGACCGGGTTGACCGGCGAGGTGATCAGCACCGGCCTCACCCCCAGCGGGGACATCGTGGTATTCGCGGCACAGGGCACCAACCTGCTGTACTGTGTCGAACAGCCGACATCGGCGACGCGCTGGTCCGCCGTGAAGCTGATCGATGTGCCGCTGCCGTCCAACGCCATTCGCATCGCGCGCATTACCACCACGCGTATCCACAACAAGTTGTACGTTGGTGTGCTGGTCGAGGCCAAGGCACTGGTTGGTACGCTTTACAACTTCAGTTGGGGCGTGTGGGGCAGCCAGGCGCCCACGGCCCTCAACGGCACCACGTTGCAACTGCAAAGCCTTAACGCCGTGTGGACCGGCAACAGTGACAGCAATGTCGCGTTTTCGGTGTTCGACACTGTCATTCTCGAATACACCCTCAGCACCGGGCAGCTTTCGCGTCCGGCAATTGCTGCCAACTTCCGCAGTGTCGATGTGGCCGCGACTACCGATCAGGTCGGCAATACCCAGGTGTTGGCTATTCTCGCCGATGGTAATGCCTACTGCCTGGTCGGTGGCGGTAGCCGACCTTACAGTTGGGCGCAGCTCACTACAGCGTCGTCGTTCAAGCAGGTCGCGCTACTGCCGTCGCTCGATGCGCTGTTGCTGGGGGTGGACAATACGCTCTATCACGCCAGCCAGCATGCGCCGTCAGTAACAGGGTGGTCTCAGCCTACGCCGGTGTACAGCGGCGTGCAGTCGTTCCAATGCACGGTGGAAGACGGCGGGCTGGCAGTATTCGCGCTCAAGAGCCAGCAGAACAATGTGGTCCAGCTTACCCGCGAAGCCAACAGCGGCAACTGGCTGACCGCAGCGCTGGAGGTGCAGGCCCAGGGCAGCATCGAGGACTTTGCCTCATACAGCACGGACGTGACATTGTTCAGCGAGGTGGGCACTCCCTTGGCCGAAACACCTGTAGAGGTCTGGACCGAGGCGCCATCCCGTCTGGCAATCAATGGCGGTGTCTACTATGTGACGCCGCGTCGGCCGGTGCGCTTGCTGACCAACAGTGCCGGCATCCTCTCCATAGCCCAGCAGGTCAGCAGCCTGGCCGCGCCGGCCATTTTGCTTAAAGTGCCATCCTTGATGTCGCCGGGCGAGCGTATCGAAATCCGTCAGGATGCCGAGGTCCAGGAGCGGATCAGCGTCACGACCGGCGATGAACTGATGAGCGCCAAACTCGCTAGCGGTGCGCCGTTGCTGCGTGACCAATACCACAAGCAGGAAACCGCCAACGCGGTGGCCGAGGCGGTGAGCCGCAGCATGCGCCTGGCCAGCCCGGCCTACATGCAGGCATCGGCAATACCCTATGTAGACCCCCGCCGGCCACGCGCAGGCGTACTGCTGCGACGCGATGGCCACCTCACGGAGCGTATGCTTGCTCTTGAAACGGTGCCGGAACAGCATTGGCACCTGAGCGTGCGTGACGGTGAAGTCCGTTTCACCGACTTGTCGAGCGATGCGGCCTCCGGCGTGTTGATGGCGCTGCGCAGCGCTTCGCTATCGGCCGGATGGTTCAGCTGGTTGACCGATATCGGTGATTTCATCGCCGGTGTCGCGCAAGGCATCATCAGGGTGCTCGATTATGTGGTGACCACGGTCAGCGCCGGCGTGCAGGCGGCGTTTCACTTCGTGATCGATGGTGTCACGTACTTGTTCGAAACCCTGGTTGACACGGTCGAGAAGGCATTCGACCTGGCCGAGGCCGTGTTCTCGGCAGTAAAGGTGTTCTTCCAGGACCTGTACGAATGGCTGGCATTCCTGTTCAACTGGGGTGACATGCTGCGTACCCATGACGCGATTGCCCACATCGTCAACACCGGTTTCGACTTCCTGGTCGGCGCCACTGGCGGTATTCAGCGTATCGTGGACGGTGGCATCGACACCTTGCAGCGTCAGTTGCAGCAATGGTTTGCAGAGGCGCGCAACACCATCGCCGGCAGTTACAGCCTGGGTGGCTACGAGCAGGCAAACACCCCTGACGACCCGGCAACGTCCAGGGCCTGCGCCAACAACATTGTCTACAATGGCCTGGTCAACAATGCCTCCGTCGCCCAGACCAGCCTGGCTGGCCCAGCATTGCTCAGCCAGGCTGACGGGCCCTTCAACCAGTTTCTGGATGAGCTCACGCGCCTGGCTGACTTTACCGAGTCCACCGCGGCGTTCGAGCAGGCACTCGCGTATTTGCAAGACCTGGGCACTGCGCCGGACGAGATTTTCCGCAAGTTGCTGGCGGCGTTGATGAGTGTGGTCGAAGGTGTGCTGCAGGCAGTGCTTTCTGGCGTGCAAGCGGTGATCGACGCCATGCTGCGAACAGTGGCCACGCTGATCGCCAGCCTGAAGACGCTGATGAACGCGAAGTGGAATATCCCCTTCGTCAGCGACTTGTACCGGCTGATCACCAATGGCTCGGAGCTGACTACCCTCGACCTGATGGCTCTGGTGCTGGCGGTGCCGGGCACGATCCTGTTCAAGGTCATGCAGAACCAGGCGCCTTTCCCGGACGAGGCGAGCGTGCAGCGCTTCAAGGCCGCATTCAATGCCGACATGCTGCTCCGCGCGACCGGGCTCAAGCCTGCGGGCAGCCAGGCACTGGCAACCGTCGGCGATGGCTGGACCGGGTGTTTGCCGAGGGACCTGGCGCTGGTGACGGGGGTGCTGGGTTCGGTTGCCTATTTCTTCTACGGTGGCCTTACCGCGCTGGGCGACAGCATGCCGCCCGATGCCGGCCCGCCTGCAATCATTGCTTATGTGGCGCTTACCCTGGAAACCGCCGCGCAGTTGTGCAGCTGCCCCTGGATTTTCTCCAGTGGCGCACCGGGTTGCGTCACGGCCGATGGTGCCAGCCGCACGCTGTGGATCTACACCTGCCTGGGGGTGCTGCTGGATGGCGTGTTCGTAGTGGCGGCAAGCAAGATGCCTGAAAACCGTGACGATGTGGGCGTGATGGCCACGTTCATCTACGGCCTGGGCCACCTGGGTGTAGCTATCCCTGCCTCTCTGGGGCAAAGCGGCTCGGCGGTGGCGCTGAACATCGTGCCGTGCCTGCCGGAAGTGTGCAAACCACTGCGCCTGAAAAAGGTGGTGGCTGCCAGCAAGGGCCTTTCGCTAGTGGGCCAGGCCGCGCTGGATGCCATTTGTTACACCTCGGCCACGGTGCTCAACGTGGTATCGGTGTCTGCTGCAACAAAACCTTCCCTCGTCGATGCCAGTGCAATGCGCACCGGCACCGGTTCGTAGTAGTCCAAAAAGGAGTTTGGCAATGTTGATCGTAACCAAGAATCCACCCGTTGTCGGTCATGGCCAGGTGCTGCGCGGGCCAACTGTCCAGTCGCTGGGCAGGGCCGCGGCCTTGAGTGGCACCTATGACAAGGGTATCTACCTGCGCCCCAACCTGAATAGCGATGGCACCGTGCCGGCCCGCTCGCCGTTGTCGGCTTCGCCGGATATCTGGATAGCCGGCACCGAGCCGGTCGCCAACTTCCAGACGGCGCTGGCCACGGCGAACAGCTACGCAACGCAGTCCCCGGGCACCATCACACAGGGCACGCCCAATTACATCTATGTGCGTGGGCGCAATGGCGCGGCTGTCAGTAGCACCACCAAGGTGCAGCTGTATGGGGTACCTTGTGCCTCCATCCAGTGGCCCAGCGAGTGGGCGAAGTATGGCATTCCCACCGACCGCGATCACCCGGACGGCACGCAGCCTTACTACGATTCATCCATCGTCAGCCTCGCGTCGTCGAGCATCGGCGTGGCGAGCGATACCTTTGTCTGGAGTAACCCGCAACCGCCGGGCGGTGGCAGTGATCACTACTGTTTCATCACCTGGATGAACAATGCGGGCAATCCGTTTCCGGATGTATTCACCCAGTTGGACATGTCGGCGCTGATCACCAACAACCTGCAGTTCGGCTGGCGCAATGTGTCGATGCAGTCGGGGCGCTCGCCAACCCGGCAGATGAGTTCCCAACTGATCATCCCCAGCGACGTGACGGCAGGCAGCCGCGAGTATTCACTGCAAATCACCAACCTGGGCTTCCCGGCGACTGGCTGGACCCTGACGATGAGCTGCAGCCAACCGGACTCGACTGGCAAGCCAATCGCCATCAACAACGTCGCCATGCCACCTGCGGGCCAATTCGTCGGCGTGCGCTGCACCCTGGACCCTGGTTACAGTGCGCTGCTTACCATCAATCTGTACCGTAACAACGGCCCTGATTCGCAGCCCGGTGCGGCGCTCGACATTACCCCGACGTACTACGCCGACGGTACGCCTCGAGAACTGCAGGAAGCTTTGGACCGGGGGTTGGTGGACTTCGCGATGTCACACGCGCTGCACCGGGCCTATGCCGCTACCGAAGTGGCCGATATTCGTCCGCGCCCGGTGGTACTGCTGGGTGCTGACGGCTTGCATGTCATTTGATGGTTAACAGGGAGTGAATCGTCATGAGTGAATCAGTCTTGAACCTGTTCAGCAACAGCCTGGATGCCAGCCAGACGCTTTACTTGCGCAACAACCTGGCCTCAACCGGCAGCGTGCCGTTCAAGGGGCCGCTGGGGCAATGCCCGGACATAATCCAGAGCAGCGAGCCGGTAGCCAATGCGCAGAATGTGTTCAGCACCGTCAGCAGTTGGGAGCAGGCCTATAACGCGCAACCTGTCGCAGCCGTGCCCAATTACTATTACCTGCGTGGCATGAACGGTGGCAGCGATAACGATGCCAATGCCTTCTCGCTGTACTATGCACCCGCGCAAGTATTTCTGCTTCCGGCCACGTTCAAGGGAAATGCCTTGTGCACCGTCAGCGGCCACGAGAGCACACCGGTAAGTGCGCCCGCAGGGCATATCGGCGTCGGTGAAGAGCCCTTCGTCTGGACGCCCCCGGCGTTGCCGCCAGACAGTTATTTCAACCTGATTGCCCAGGTGAGCGCGAACGCACTGGTGGCCACGATTCCGTCGGTGAGTGACTGGCTGGACCTTGCGAAGCTGATTGGCCAGACCCCCACGTTTGGCATCCGTACCCAGACTCCGGTCACCGCTACCCAGTGGATACGTCGTCAGCGCCTGACCGTACCGGCAAACTTCAGCACGTCTCCGATCACCATCACCTTGTTCGCCAGTGGCTTGCAGGGCACGCGGGTCAGTCTGCTGTGCGATACCCTCACATCCCAGCAGGTGCCGGTGTTGCTCGGGCCTTTGACGCTGGGGGGCGATGGGATGCAGACCGGCGCCACCTTCACGCTGCCCGCCGGTTATTCAGCCAACCTTGCGGTGCAGTTCTGGAACCCGGACAACCAGAAGGTGGAAGCTGGTGCGAGTCTGTCGGTCACTTTCAGTTACCCGATCAACCCTGGAGCCGAACTTGAACGGGCAATCGCTGAGAACCTGGTCAATCTGCATCACTACGATGCGCTTGGGGATCAAGGCGTCTCGGCGATCAAGCCCAAGGCCATGGCCGTTGTCAGCCAGATGACCTTTACCGTCGTTTAGAGAAGGGGCGACGCGCCGTGCGGTAGATCGCCGCACGGCGCGTCGTACGTTCGGCACCCGCCAGGTGGGTCAGCCGCGGCTGGCGTCCAGTGCCTGGGCCAGCAGGTTGTAGGTGCCGCCGTACAGCTTGGCCACACCCTCCACAAAAGGGAGCACGCTGGTGCGGTTGCAGTCACCGTCCACGGGTTAATCGGCGAACGTTTCTTCTTTCGCAGCAGCAGTGGGCTTGGGGGCCGGATTTGCGGCAAACAGGTCCCTGGCGACGTTGCCGACGGTATTGGTTGTCACCGAGTCGAACGCTGCGCCTACCAGGCCGCCGAGCAAAGGCACTGCCTTGCCCAGGTTAATCGCGCCAGTGGTGCCAAACTTGGTCAGCAAGCGGAAGCCTACGGCCTGGTTGATCTTCACCAGGGTAGCGCCACTGATCTTGCTGATGTAATTAGTGGCCAGCTTGGTCGCCATGACCACCCCTACATCCTTGAGAATGTCCTTGGCGGCATTGCCAGCCAGGCAGGTGTATACCAATGCCTTGACCCGGTCATCACGTGGATCGTAGCCGCCGAGATAGGCGATGGCTGTGATCATGCGCAATTGGACATACATGACGCTGGCGACGTTGGCGGGTACCGCCACTGGCAAGGTAATGATCCCGCCCAGACCAGTAAGAAAGCCAGAGGTGGCGGCTTTGGTATTCTGCCAGCGGATCAGGGAGTTGGCGGCGTCGAGGATGGTATCGTTATTCCTGCGGTACTCCTGCGCAAACTCCAGAGCTGTACCGGTTCCCGGAATACCATTCATGGCCTTGTCATAGGCCCAATCCAGCGCCTCGTTCAACTTGCTCAATGTCATTTCATTGGCCATGGGTACTCCTGTGTACTGTTGGCGACTGCTTGTAGATCCCGTCTTCGGGATAGCATGTAGGATTCGTGCGCGAATGATGCCATATTGACATCATTCAGTGTAATCAGGACAACGCAGGAATCTCGAACGCTTGCTACAAGGCAGTTGCGTCAGATGCCGCAGCTTGTCGCGAGTCCCCCGGCAGTGCCGGCCCTCGCAACGCCTCCCTGTTCGCCACCCCAAACGGCACGTGCACCATCGGCAAATCCCCCGCCGGCGACTGCAAATGGCTGCGCTGGTCATCAAAGAACACATGCGGCTTCAGGATCGACAACACCCTGGGCTTTTCCATCCCCCCCAGAAAGAAGCACTCGTCCGGCGACACGCCCCAGTTTTTCAACGTCGTTACCACCCGCTCATGGGAAGGCGCATTGCGCGCCGTCACGATCGCAATCCGCAGAATCCGCTTGTATGCCGGGTCCTCGGCCAACTTACGGTCCTCGAGCATGCGAATCAGCGAAAGCTTGCGGTACAGGTCTGCCAGCGGCCCCGGCGAATGCGGGATGCCCTTGCGCGCCCGCTCGTGCTCCTGAAACTCGTCCAGGTTGTCGTCGCGTTTGTACACGCGCTCTGCCTCGTCATCGGCAATCACCCCGTCAAAGTCGAAGGCCACCCGCAGTTCGGTGTCGATCTCGTCATCGTAGATGCGCGTCGGCAGTACTCGTCCGGCAGGGTAGTCGGCGTCGATGGCTTTCTGCACATCCTCTTCGTTGGCGCTGAGGAACAGCGAGGCGTTGAACGCCGGGATGTACTCGTAGGGCGAGCGGCCCGACATGAACGCCGCGCGGGTGATGTCCAGCTGGTAGTGGTTGATCGAGCGAAACACCCGCAGGCCGGTTTCCGGCGAGTTGCGCGACAGCAGCACCACCTCCACCGGCAACTGCTCGGGGAAGGCTTGGTTGATGCTCAGGAAGCGGCGAATGAACGGGAATGCCACGCCCTTGGGGAACGGTTCGTCCAGGTTCTGTTGCTGATGCTGGCGGTAAGCCTCGACGCCCTGGGTCTGGTAGATGTCGTCCGAGACGGTGAGGTCGAAAAGCGCACTCGAAGCAACGCCGATGACCAGTTTCTGTTCGATGGGGTAGGGCATGAAACAACTCCTGAGCGTGAGCTGAAGGCAAGTGTACCGCGCGCTTCGGGGGGCTGTCGGCGTCAGATCAGGATGTAGTCGCTACGCACCACTACCGGCTCATGCGCGCCTTCGACCAGGTGCACGAACTGCCCTGCCACCTGGTCGATCGCCAGGCAATCGTCGACATCCAGCAAGGCATCGGTATGCGGCTTCAGCCACTCTGCCTGCATGCGTTGCTTGCCCAGGGCCTTGGCCTCGGCTTTGGTGTGGGCGGTGACCAGCAGGTAGCGGTGGGCCTCGCCGAACACCTCGCGTTCGTAGCCACCGAGGTTGATGAAGTACAGGCGCAGGGCACCAGGGGCGGGGGCGTTCGGGCGCAGTTCAATGCGTTGGCCGTCGATACCGTGCACTTCCAGCCACGAGTCGATGTGCAAACCTTGCGGGCTGCCGAACCAGGCCTGGCGCAATTGCGGGTAGGCCTGTTCGAAGGTGTCGGCCTGGGCGAACACCACATCGTGGACTTCGATCTTGGCGCCGGGGTGGCGGCCTCCGAGCATGACGACGTAAAGCATGGGCGGTCCTTTGCATGGCTGATGTAAAAGTGCGTCATTGTACTGCCTGATCAGCGGATGCCGCTTTCTTGGAACTGCACATGACTCATTGAGTTAACAGGGACCCTGTGGGAGCGGCTTTAGCCGCGAACACCGGCGCAGCCGGTGCCATGCACCGCGTTGGCTTCTTCGCGGCTAAAGCCGCTCCCACAGGGTCCGCGGACCGCTTGCGAATTCAGTTTTCTACGCGACAGCGCAGGCCTGACAGTTGCTCCACCAGAAAATCCACGAACACCCGCACCCGCGCCGGCATCGCCGGGCCGCCCACGAATACTGCATGGATCGGCTCCCGATCACCGGGGTTGTACGCCTCCAGCAACGGCACTAGCTGCCCGTTGGCCAGGTCATCGGCGACGGTAAAGGTACCGATGCGTGCCACACCGGCGCCGAGCCTGGCCAACTGCGCCAGGGCTTCGCCGCTGCTGCATTCGATATTGCCTGTCACCTTCAATGAGAACGCCTGCCCGTCGCGGCAGAACGGCCAGTCGGGGGCGGCGCGGCGGAAGTTGAAGCGCAGGCAGTTGTGCCGGGCCAGGTCCTCCGGCACAAGCGGTGTACCACAGCGCGCCAGGTACTCGGGCGAGGCGACGATCACCTGGCCGGTTTCGCCAATGGCGCGGGCGCTCAACGAGCTGTCCGGCAGGCGGCCAAAGCGCAGCGCCACGTCGGCCTGGCCGCCGAGAATGTCGGCCACTTCGTCACTGAGGGTAAGGTCGACCAGCACCTGCGGGTAGCGCGCGCTGAACGCCGCCAGCAACGGCACCACGGTCAGCCGGCCATGGCCCAGCGCTGCGCTGACTCGCAAGCGCCCACGTGGCACGCCCTGGTCGGTGATGGCCTCTTCCACTTCGAGCATGTCGGCCAGCACCCGCCGTGCACCGCGCAGGTACGCTTCGCCCTCGGGCGTGAGGGTGATCGCGCGGGTGGTGCGCAGCAGCAGGCGGGTGCCCAGCCGCTGTTCGGTGCGCGCGAGGATGCGGCTGACCGCCGAAGGCGTCAGCCCCAGCGCCCGGGCGGCGGCGGACAGGCTACCCTCTTGTGCCACCTTGGCAAATATTTCCATCTCTCCGGATCTTCCACTGAAGTCCATTTGTGCCTCTTAAGCAAAGGTGGTTCGCAAAAACGCAGTCTAGTGCGGCTCGGCTTCGGATCGTAGCATTTGCAGCATAGATAAGGAGCTTGCCATGCGTATCAATCCACCACTTGTCGCACTCGCCATCGGTGCCTTTGGCATCGGGGTCACCGAGTTCGCCCCCATGGGCATGTTGCCCGGCATCGCCACCGACCTTGGCGTTTCCATCCCGGCTGCCGGGCTGTTGGTCAGTGCCTATGCGATCGGTGTGCTGATCGGGGCTCCGCTGATGACCCTGGCCACGGTGAAGATCCCGCGGCGTTACCTGTTGATCGGTCTGATGGCCATTTTCACCCTGGGCAACCTGATGTCGGCGCTGGCCAGCGACTATGCCAGCCTGCTGGTCGCCCGCGTGGTCACCTCGCTCAACCACGGCGCGTTCTTTGGCATCGGTTCGATCGTCGCGGCCAGCGTGGTACCGCCCGAGAAGCGCGCCGGGGCCGTGGCCGCCATGTTCATGGGGTTGACCCTGGCCACCATCGGCGGGGTGCCGCTGGCGACCTGGTTCGGTGAAATGCTGGGCTGGCGCACGGCATTCTGGGGCATCGCCGGGCTTGGCCTGGTGGCAATGACAACCCTCTGGTATGCACTGCCCAATGTGCCGTCGCCCAAGGGTGACGGGGCCATGGCCGAAATCCGCGTGCTGGGCCGCGGGCCGGTGCTGGCGGCATTGCTGCTGACCGTGGTGGGCTCCAGCGCGATGTTCACGGTATTCACCTACATCGCGCCGATCCTGCACAGCGAGGCGGCAGCCTCCACCACCTTCGTCACGGCCATGCTGGTGTTGTTCGGTGTCGGCCTGACGTTGGGCAACGTGTGGGGTGGCAAGGCCGCGGACCGCTCGATCGACCGCACCCTGATGCTGTCACTGGCCGTGCTGATTGCGGTGTTGCTGGTGTTCCCGCTGGTGATGAACTGGCCGCTGCCGACTGCGTTGGCGATCCTGGTGTGGGGCGCTGCCAGCTTTGCCCTGGTGCCGCCGCTGCAGATGCGGGTGATGGAGGCGGCCAAGGATGCGCCCAACCTGGCGTCGGCGGTGAATATTGGTGCGTTCAACCTGGGTAACGCGATAGGTGCGGCGCTGGGTGGGGCGGTGATCAATGCCGGGCTGGGGTATTCGGCAGTTTCCCTGGCGGGGGCGGCGATGGCGGCGGTTGGGTTGGTAATGGTCTTGATGTTTGCCTGGCGTGGGCGGGCGGTGGCGTTGGGGGATCGGGCAGCGGTTTAAGGGGCTGAGGTCCTGGGGGCGCTTTGCGCCCCTTTTCGCGACGCAAGGCCGCTCCCACAAGTCAAGCGAGCGCCGTCCCTGTGGGAGCGGCCTTGTGTCGCGATGGGCTGCAAGGCAGCCCCAAGGTCCTGTACTAGCTGTTAATCTGCTGCCATCACGGCGTACCGTTGCGGCCATGCAGGTGATAGGCCGGGCGCTCACTCAGCCGCTCGTAATAGTCGCGCACGGCCGGCAGGTGCGGGTGTTCGAACGGCGTTTCGAACCAGCGGTTGACCGACAGGCCGATGGGAATGTCGGCCAGGGTGAACTGGCTGCCGGCCACATAGGCACCGGTGGCCGCCAGCTGGCGGTCGAGAATGTGCATGTAGCGCGCCCAGTCCGCGCAACCGGCCGCGAGGGCCTGTGGGTCCTGGTGGGCGGGCGAGTGCCTGACCAGTGACATGAACGCGTAGCTCCAGGCACGGTTGAGGTCCGAGGCCTGCCAGTCGATCCACTGGTCGATCCTGGCCCGCGCCTGCGCTTCGCCCGGGTAGAACGCGGTGGCGCCGTAGCGCGTGGCCAGGTAGCGGATGATGCTGTTGGATTCCCACAGGGTGAAGTCGCCATCCTGGATCACCGGGATCATGGCGTTGGGGTTCAACGCGAGGAATTCGGCGCTGTCGGTGGGTTTGAAGCCCGAGCCCCAGTCTTCGCGCTCGAACGGAACCTCGAACTCGGCGCACGCCCACAGGACTTTTCGTACATTGATGGAAGAGGCTCTGCCCAGTATCCGTAGCATGGTGTTCGTCCTTGTGTGAGGGAGGTTGATCGTCCGTCACCGCCGGGTGCCGGTCAATAGCCTGACCGGTGGCAGAGCGTCCCTTTGTAGGGTTCTTGTAGTCCATTTCCGAAAGTAAGCCTTTCCACCCCCAAGGTGATTGTGGCGGGGCGGGCAGCGCCCTAGTCTCGGCACGCTCGTAACCCGAGGAATGGACATGGACAAAGACACCCCGAAAGAAAACAGCAACCTCAATGTCGTGCGCGCAGCGGGCCGTTTTGGCAACGGCGGTGCCGAACTGGTGCAGATGAAGGCGCAACTGCCAATGCGGACGGCGCTGATGGAGGCCTCGAGCATCATGGGTTGCATTACCGAACTCACCCGCAAGGCCATCGACCGGCCCGGCGACCGCAAGGTGATGATGCAGGCCACCTACTACCTGGCAGGCATGGCCAAGGCGCTGATCGACGGCCAGTTACAGCAGTTGCGCCAGGCACGGGCAGGCGAGCAAGAGCCTTAGTCAGGCTTGCCTGGGGGCCGTGAACTTGGCACCCTTGGTCAGTTTGAATCGTCTGTATCACGATAGAAGGAAGTTCGCATTGAGCTGGGACAAGGTGGGGAAACTCCTCGTAGCCGTGCTGCTTGGCCTGGTAGTTCTGCTGGCCGCCTATGGGGTGCTCAGAGGTAACCCGCGTCTGGAGGCATCGCTGACCTATGCCTACCTCACCTATCCCAGCCAGTTCAGCGAACGTATCAGCAAGGCCAGCGAGCAGCTCAAGTACGAGCAGTTGCAGGGGCGTATCAACACCATCAGCGAGGGAGGGCTGAGCCACGATCAGGTCGAGCGGTTGATCGAGATGGCCCAGGCGCCGTATGCCCAGCTGTTCGCCAAGCCCTTCGAGGCCGGGCTGGTCGACCACCGCACCGGTTTGCTCATCGAGTTGCGCAACAGTGGTGATGCGCAGGTGCGCCAGGTGAAAATCCGCCTGCCGGCCAAAGGCCTGGTGCAGGTACGTGATGCTGCTGGCAATGACACCATCCTGGAAACCTCCACCATGCAAGTGGATATCCCCGTCGTCGAGCCGGGTGGCACGTGCAAGGTATGGGTGTATTTCGATGCGGACTATTCGCAGATCCGCCAGGGCGGGGTCAGCATCAGTCACGCCGATGGTAAGGCTGACGTACAGGTGTACCGCGAAGTTATCGGCTTCCCGGCCTGGGTGGCCCGTTACAGCCGCGAGCTGATGGTGCTGCTGGGTGTATTGGCGGCCAGCGTGCTGGGCCTGGGGTATGCCTGCCTGTCGCGCCGTAACCGGCACTGAACGCCTCACCTGTAGGAGCAGCCTTGTGCTGCGAAGAGGCCGGTACGAGCGATACACATGTTCAGTCAGTACTGGCCTCTTCGCAGCACAAGGCTGCTCCTACAAGGAGTTGTGCAGGCTGTCAGTGAGCCATACTGCGTCCCAGTGCGGATAATCGCCAATCTCTGCTACCAGGCCGGCCCGCAGAGGGTTGGCAATGATGTATCGGGCTACCTTGCGCACATCATCGTCCTGGCGCAGCGCTCTGTCATGAAACCCGCGTTGCCAGACTTGTCCCGGGCTCACGCCCGCCTTGCACAATGCCGTACCAGATCGTGATTTGAACTGCCGCATCAGGCTGCTCAATGTGACGGCATGCAGCTCTACCAGCCAATGCAAATGGTCAGGCATCAGCACCCAGGCAAGTGAGCGGCAAGCGCCAAGGCGTTCCGACTGCCTCAGCTCCCTGATGACCAGGCGAGCCGTACGAAGATCCTGAAACAGCGGCTTGCGTGCCTGGGTGGCAGTGGTTAGCAGGTACAGCCTGCCAGGCTCGGAAAAACGCCCCCGCCGTAGCAGGTTGGCCTCAGCACGATCCATGTAGTGTTCCTCGCATCCGTTCAGTGTGGGATACCTACAATAGAGATTTCAGACGCTACCAACGCCGGCAGATCGTTACCCTGTTTTTCAGCCGTACACCTTTGTAGGAGCAGCCTTGTGCTGCGAAGAGGCCGGTACGAGCGATACACATGTTCAGGCAGTACTGGCCTCTTCGCAGCACAAGGCTGCTCCTACAGGGGAAGGCGGACATGCGTGCATCTTGGGCAAAGGTCATTTGCTGCATACTCAACAATCGCTCGTTTGCGACTCTCTATAGTGCTGGGCATTACAAGAGCCATGCCGAGCCTGCCCGATGATCCCTTCTCTGGACTCCATTTTCTCCCGCCTGCGCCTGCGTCAGTTACGCCTGCTCATCGAACTGGACCGCTGCGGCTCCCTGCACAAGGCGGCCGAGGCCATGGCGATTTCCCAGCCCGGGGCCACCAAGGCCTTGCGCGAGGTGGAGGAGGTGCTGGGTGTGCCGTTGTTCCAGCGCCTCCCGAGCGGCCTGGTTGCCAATGACATAGGCCGTTGCGTGGTGCGTTACGCGCGGTTGATCCACAGCGACCTGGGGCATTTGCGCGAAGAGGTGCTGGGCATCGTCCAGGGCCAGGGCGGGCGGCTGGCGGTGGGCAGCATCATGGGTGCCATGCCGATCCTGGTCGGCGCCCTCGGGCGGCTGCGCAGCAAGCAGCCGCAACTGGCGGTGGAGATCGCCGAGAACACCAGTGCCAATTTGCTGGCCCAGCTCGATGAAGGGCGCCTGGACTTGGCCATCTGCCGGCCGGGGCTGGGCCGCAACGCGGCAGACTACGCCTTTGTCGAGCTGGCCCAGGAGCCGTTGGCGGTGGTCGCGCACCCACTGCACCCGCTGGCCGGGGTGGCGGGGCTGGAAGTTGGCGACCTGAGCCAGTACCGCTGGATTGTCTACCCGGCCAACATGCCCATGCGCCAGGCGCTGGAGCGTGAGTTGAGCGAGGCGGGGGTGGAGGTGCCGCGCTACCCGCTGGAAACCTTTTCCACTTTCGCCACCTTCATGCTGCTGGAGGATGACCCAACGCTGGTGGCGGTGATCCCCAGCGCGGTGGCGGCCTACGCCGAGCAGCGCGGGCTGCTGGTGTCGCTGGCAGTGCAGCTGCGGGCACTGAGCGAGCCGTTCGGTATCGTACACCGGGTGGCAGCGCCGCTGTCGCCGGCGGCGCGGTTGCTGGTGGAGGAGCTTACGGCCGGTTGAGCCCTACATGACACATTGAATTAGCAGGGACCCTGTGGGAGCGGCTTTAGCCGCGAACACCGGCGCAGCCGGTGCCATGCACCGCGCTGGATTCTTCGCGGCTAAAGCCGCTCCCACAGGGTACGAGGATCGCTTGCGAATTCAGTTATCTGTGCGACAGCGCGGCCCAACCGGTCTTACCTCAGAACCGCCGCTCGCGGTAATCGATCAAGCTGGAAAACACTGCAATCAACACCGCCGCCACCACAAAGAAGATCAACGCAAAGAAGTAATCCCCGGTGAACTGCACGATCAGCCCGATCACGATCGGCACCAGCACCCCAGCCATGTTGCCGCAGAAGTTCATGGTGCCACCCAGCACACCGGTGCGCGACGGCCCGCCGATGATCGCCGGCAGGCACCAGTACATTCCGCACCAACGGATGAAGAACATCGCCACGCACAGCAGGCTGATCACCGCGACGGTTTCACCCACATAGGCTGCTGCCAGGATGCACAGTGCCGCTACCAGCGCCGAACCACTGAACATGGTGCGCATTACCAGGTTCGGCGAGGCACCGCTGGCCCGCCAGCGGTCACCGATCCAGCCACCGATCAGCTCGCCGACAAACCCGCACATGAAGATCAGGAAGGTCGCCCCACCCATGGCCGAGATGTTCAGGCCATGGGCCTTGTGCAGGTAACTCGGCATCCAGGTCAGCAGGCCGTAGAACACCGCCAGGATGCAGCTGTAGCCGGCGAACATGGCAAAGATCGAACGGTCCTTGAGCAGCTCGCGCAGCGGCAGGCTGGCCTTGGCTGCCGCAGCATGAGCGCTGGCGTTGCCTTCGGTGATGTGGCGCAACTCGGCTTCGTTAACCCCCGGGTGCTCGCTGGGGTGGTTGCGGATGTACTTCCACGCCAGGATGCCGGCCAACACGGTGCCGACCCCGGCCACCACGAAGGCCAAACGCCAAGAACCCAGCCAGGCAATCAACCCGGAAATCAGGATCGCCCCCAAGGCACTGCCCAGCGGCGCGCCGCCATCCACCAGCACCGCGCCACGGCCACGTTCGTTGGGCGTCAGCCAGGCACCATTGAGCTTGGCCCCGGCGGGCATGATCGGTGACTCGGCCACGCCCAGGCCGATGCGCGTCAGCAGCAGTACCAGCCAGTTGTGCGAGGCCGCGCCCAGCGCCTGGAACAGGCCCCAGGCCACGGTTGCCGCGCCAATGATACCGCGGGTGTGGAAGCGGTCCAGCAGCAGGCCGCCAGGGATCTGCATCAAGGCATACGACCAGAAGAACGCACTGAGCATCAGCCCCTCCATGGCTGGCGTCAGGTTGAATTCGGGGGCGATCAGCGGCAGCGCCACCGACAGTGAGGCGCGGTCGATGTAGTTGATTGCGGTCAGCAGCAACAGGATCAGGAAGATGCGCCAGCGCACCGTGGTCATCGGGGGCGCAGCGGTCAGCGCCAGGTCGGCCGGAGAGGGGATGGTCTTCATCGCAGGAGCTCGTTGTTGTGATTATCGGGAGGCGTAGCAGCTACGCAGGCCGATTGTTGGAGTGCTGCTGGCGGGGCGGGTAATGAAAAGAGCTGATCCGCCAATAACGCCTGCTTATTACCCGGGCAGGGGATAAGCAGTGGTTATTGGCGGATCAGCTCTTTTCATTATCGACGGGCCTGGCCCGCGCTCTAGATTGCCTCGGCACGGCCCGCCAGCGTCACGGTGGGCACAACAAGAACAACGCAGTTGCCTGAGGACCCCTCATGAGCCAATTCCAGTTTCATTTCCCCACCATTGCCAAATGTGGCGCGGGCCTGGCCGACCAGGCCGGTGCGCTGCTCAAGCCGTACATGGACGGCACCCTGCTGGTGGTCACCGACCAGGGCCTGATCGACGCTGGCATCCTGGCCGGCTTCTTCGCCTCGCTGGAGCAGGCGGGCATCGACTACCAGCTGTTCTGCGCCGTTGAAGCCAACCCCGGCACCGACGTGCTGGACGCTGCCGTGGCGCTGCTCAAAGAGCGTAACTGCACCGCCGTGATCGGCGTGGGTGGCGGCAGCAGCATCGACACCGCCAAGGGCGTGGCGGCGATGGCCACCAACCCTGGCAACATCCTCGACTACGAGGGTTACGACAAACTGCTCCAGCCGCCGCTGCCGATCTTCGCCATCCCGACCACCTCCGGTACCGGCAGCGAATGCACCGCGTCGACCGTGTTCACCAACAAGCGCACGCTGTTCAAGACGGTGATCGTCAGCCCGCAGCTGTTCCCGCGTCTGGCCATTCTCGACCCGGCACTGACCCTGAAACTGCCCGCGGCCATCACCGCCGCCACCGGCATGGATGCGCTGACCCACGCCATCGAGTCGTATGTGTCGCGCCAGGCCAACCCGATCAGCCAGGCCATGGCCCTGCAAGCCATTCGCATGATTGCCGGCAGCCTGGAAAAAACCTACTTCGTCGGCACCGACATGGCCGCCCGCGAGCAGATGCTGCTGGGCTCGTTCCTGGCCGGGGTGGCGTTCTCGCAATCCAGGTTGGGTAACGTGCATGCCATTTCTCACACCTTCGGCGGGGTGTTCAACATCCCCCATGGCATCGCCAACGCCGCCCTGCTGCCATACGTGATCAAGTTCAACCTGCCGGCCTGTCCGGAGCGCTTCCGCGACATCGCCATTGCCCTGGGCGCTGATGTGACCGGGCTCAGCGTGGAGCAGGCTGCAGCGCGTACGGTAGATGCGGTAGTGGCCCTGAACCAGGCCATCGGTATCCCCGCGACCATCCGTGAACTGGGCGTGGACCTGGAGTTCTTGCCGCAGATGGTCAGCGACTCGATGCGCAGCGGCAACGTGCTGGTCAATCCACGCCTGACCACCGCGCGCGATGTCGAGCGCCTGATCACCGACGCCTACCACGGCAACCTTTGAACCTTTAGCGGAACCACGACCATGTTCTATGAAATGCGTACCTACACCCTGCACATCGGCAAGATGAAGCAATACCTGGAGCACTTCGAAAAGGAAGGCTTGCCGGTGATCTCCCGCTACGCCAAGCTGGTGGGCTGGTGGTACACCGAGATTGGCGAACTGAACCAGGTGGTGCACATCTGGGCCTACGAGAGCCTTGACGACCGCATCGAGCGCCGCGCTGCCCTGTACCGCGATGCAGACTGGCTGGAGCGCTTCATCCCCGTGGCCTTCCCGATGCTGGTGCGGATGGAGTCGAAGCTGTTGATGCCTGCCGCGTTTTCGCCGATCCAGTGACCTTGTAACTGCATTGCATCAAGGAGCAACCCAATGGATCTAGGCATTACCGGCCGCTGGGCCATCGTCTGCGCGGCCAGCCAGGGCCTGGGCAAAGGCTGCGCCGAAGCACTAGGCAAAGAAGGCGTCAACCTGGTCATCAATGCCCGTACCCAGGCCACCCTGGAGCAGACCGCCGCCGAGTTGCGCGCGGCCTGCCCGGGCATCGAGGTGCGCACCGTAGCCGGTGATGTCGTCGACGCCGAAGTACGCCAGGCGCTGCTGGCGGCCTGCCCACAGGTGGATATCCTGGTCAACAACGCCGGTGGCCCACCACCGGGTGACTTCCGTGAATGGGGGCGTGAGGACTGGCTGAAGGCACTGGATGCCAACATGCTTACCCCCATCGAGCTGATCAAGGCGGTGGTCGATGGCATGGCCAAGCGCGGCTTCGGCCGGGTGGTGAACATCACTTCCGGCGCGGTGAAGGCGCCGATCGATATTCTTGGTTTGTCCAATGGCGCACGCAGTGGCCTGACCGGCTTCATCGCCGGCCTGGCCCGTCAGCAGCGCCTGGCGGGCAGCAACGTGACGCTGAACAATCTGCTGCCTGGGGCGTTCGACACAGCGCGCCTGCAGAAGACCTTGAAGGCGGCAGGTGGCGATGTGGAAGCCACCGCCCAGGCGCGGCGCAATGCCATCCCGGCGGCGCGCTTTGGCAATGCCAGCGAGTTCGGCGCGTATTGCGCGTTCCTGTGCAGTGCGCATGCCGGGTACATCACCGGGCAGAATCTGTTGATCGATGGTGGGGCGTTCCCCGGTACGTTCTAACGGCCCGAACGCTCCCCCTTGTAGGAGCAGCCTTGTGCTGCGAAGAGGCCGGTATGACTTACAGAAATCTGTCAGACATACCGGCCCCTTCGCAGCACAAGGCTGCTCCTACAGGTCAGAGCCCAATGGCACTGATAGTCAGTGAATCGCTACAGGGTTGATGTTTACCTGGGTCGAGCCCTTGTACAGCGGCTGCCCCAGCACGAACAGGAACTCGAACGCCTTGTCCTTGACCAGCGCACGGGTGTCGATCAGCTCCAGGTTGTAGATGCCACGCTTGGCCAGCATGAACTGGTTGACCGGGAATTCTTCACCGGTAGGGTTCGGGTACACCTCCGATGCCCAGGTGTCGCCACCAAAGGCAACGATGCCCTGGTCCGCCAGCCACTCGGCCGCCGGCAGGTCGATGCCCGGTTCGGTGGCGAGGAACTGCTGGTTGTCCTTGCCGATCAGTTCCAGCCAACCGGTGTTGAACAGCACCACGTCACCCTTGCGCAGGGTAATGCCTTCTTTCTTCAGCACGGCCTTGATGTCATCGACGGTGATCGAGGTGCCGCCCGGCACGATGGCCTTGCCATAGTGCGCGGTCATGTCCAGCACCACACCGCGGGTGACCATGGGCGGTACTTTTTCCACACCCAGCTTGGTCACGCCTTCGACGGTGACGAAGTCGGCAGCCTTGTTGCCGTTGTAGTAGACGTTGTCGATACCGATATGGCCGATGCTGTTGAGCTGGGTGCCGACGCCGGTCCAGCCGTTGACCAGTTCATCGTTGAAGCTGAACTTGTTGCGGCCCAGGGTCTGGCCGGCCTGCTCGCCAGGCTGGATGTTGTACAGGTGGAAGCTGCGGTGGCGGAAGGCCGGCAGGTCTTTGCTGACCGGCACGGCCAGCGGGTAGGTCTTGCCGGTCTTGACCAGGCCGACCGCCTGCTTGACCACTTCGGGAGTGAGCAGGTTGGCGGCGCCGATTTCATCCTGTTTGCCGTAGGGTGAGGTCTGCCAGTCGGCGGCCAGGGTGGCCTGGGCAGTACTCGCCAGGGCGACGGCGAGCAGCAGGGGCTTGAAGCGTTGCATCGGGTACTCCTGATAGTGAGGCGTTGTCAGGAGTAGATTCTGCGCAGGGCCACCTGTGGGAAAAAGCGGCTCGGGGGACAATGACTTTTGCTTGCCGGTCAACAACCATCCTCGTGCAACGCCAGGCTCTGGCGCAGCTGCTCGAGCATGGCCTGGCGCAGTACCAGTGGTGCCTGCACGCGGATCGAGCCGGCCTGGGAAAGCAGCCAGCCCATCAGCGCGCGGTTGTCGTCGACGGTGGCTATCAGCCTGGCGCCGCCGTCCGCTTGCGGTTTCAGTTGCATATCTGCCGACAGGGGTGACGCATCCAGGCGCCGGGCCAGCGCGTCGTCGACCCAGGCGTGCAACTCGATCTGTTTCGGGGATGTGAGCGCATCGGGCTGCAGTTGCTGCGCTTCGCCCAGGCTCAGGCCCGGTTGCCAGTACCAGCCGTAGGGCATGCCCTTGCTGTTGCACTGCAGCGGGAACAGCGCCGCGAGCTCGATCAGGTCGCGTTCGACAGTGCGTTTGCTGGTGGTATGGCCCGCGGTTTTCAGAGCTGCCTGCAACTGGGTGGAACTCATCCCCGGGTGACGGCCGGGCAGCAGCTTGAGCAACTGCCACTGGCGGGCGATGGTGTGACGGGTAGGGTGGCTGGGCAAAGGGCTCGTCCTTGAAGGCAGGCATGAAGCCTGCCTTGGATAGTGGCGTTTAGCTATCGCCCAGCATACCTTGTCACCGAATGGTATCCAAGTTCTCGCACACGGCCTTTAGTAGAGGCGCGTCCCCCCTGCGCCTTTGCCCTCTTTCGGCAGAGCACCCCCCGGTTGAATTCAGATAGCCAGGCTGTCTACCACGCCGCCGTCGACGCGCAGCGCTGCGCCCGTGGTAGCGGAGGAGTAAGGGGAGGCGAGGTACACGGCCAGGTGGGCGACTTCGTCGACATCGGCGGCGCGCTGGATGATCGAGCTCGGTCGTGCGGTACGCACGAAGTTGTCGGCTTCTTCACGAATGCTGCGCCCGGACGCCTGGGCTGCATCGGCTACCAGCGCGGCCACGCCATCGGTCAGGGTCGGGCCGGGCAGCACGGCGTTCACGGTTACCCCGGTGCCGGCCAGGCGCTTGGCCAGACCATGCGAAACCGCCAGGTTGGCAGCCTTGGTGACGCCGTAGTTGATCATGTCTGCAGGGATGGCAATACCCGACTCCGAGGAGATGAACAGGATCCGCCCCCAACCTTTCTCCACCATGCCCGGGGCATAGTGGCGAGCCAGGCGCACGCCGCTCAGCACGTTGGTGTCGTAGAAGCGCGTCCACTCGCTGTCGGGCACCTCGAAGAAGTCGACGTCGTCGTAGATGCCCAGGTTGTTGACCAGGATGTCGGCCCGTGGGTGGGCGGCGAACAGGGTTTCGGCACCGGCGGCGGTGCCCAGGTCGGCGACCACGCCGTGGATCTGCCCACGGCCGCCTTGCTCGCGCAGTTCGGCCAGGGCGGCATCCAGCGACTTCTGGCTGCGGCCGGCAATGACTACGTCAGCGTTGGCGCGGGCCAGGCCGCGGGCGATAGCCAGGCCAATACCGCCGGTCGAGCCGCTGATGATGGCGGTGCGTCCGCCGAGGTCGATGTTCATGGAATGGCTCCTGTGGGTGAGTTGCATCGATGGAGCCATCCTAGTGATGCGCAATGAGACTGTAAAAGACGGAATTCGACTTAGTTCAGACCTGTATCGACTTGTCGAGCCTTGCGTCTGCCAAGGCCAGCACCCGCTCGCGGAAAATGCCCACGATTGGCCGCAAGTCGACCTGGTGCCAGACCGCCCATAACTGCTCGCTGGGCTGGAACCAGTCCAGCTGGCGCAGCACCACGGTCGGCCCGGCGCTGGCCGACAGGCTGCTTTGCACCATGGCCAGCCCCAGGCCGGCGGACACCAGGCCTAGCACGCTCAACGGGTCGTTGGCCTCCAGCGACAGGCGCGGGGTGAAGCCGGCATCGCCACAGCGGGCGATGAAATCGTCACGCTTGTGGCCCTGGTCGGGCTGGCCACCGGTGATGATCCAGTCCTGTTCGTGCAGGTCGGCGGGGGTCAGCTCGGCCTTGCTGGCCAGCGGGTGCGCGGCCGGGATGGCGAGCAGCAGTGGGTCATCCAGCACCGGCTGGCCGCGCAGGTCGGGGTCATTCTTTGGCGGCGGCTCGCAAACCAGGGCAATGTCCAGGCTGCGCTGACGCAGGCCTTCGAACTGTTCGTTGGGGGTCATGTTGTACAGCGCAATGTGAATGTTCGGGCGCTCGCCCCGAATCGCCCGCACAGCGCCCGGCAGCACGCCGGCATGGATGGCATGGTTGACGTAACCGATGCACAGCCCGCCTTCCTCGCCACGGCCCAGGCGCTTGCCCAGCGATTCCAGGCGGTCGGCATGCTTGAGCAGGCCACGCGCCTCGGCCAGGAAGGTGCGACCGTCCCTGGTCAGGTACAGGCGCTGGTTGCGCCGTTCGAACAGGGCCAGGCCCAGGTTGTTTTCCAGCTGGGCGATCTGCCGGCTGAGGGGAGATTGGGAAATATGCAGCTGCTCGGCGGCCCGGCCGACGTTCTCGCATTCGGCGACGGCCACGAAGTAGCGCAACTGACGTAGATCTTGCATGAGACCTCCAGGGACTTAACTATTAGTAATTATGACTTGCGCGGTCTTGATCTTGCCAGCCTGGGATGCGTTCACTTCGTCGGTTAAGCATGCTGACCAGGACTTGGTGGTTTCAACGCAAGGGGAGGGCTTTGCCCTCCATTCGCGGGCAACCCAAAAGATTGACCCTTTTGCAACAGCCCAGTCGCAACCTTTGCTTCCAGATCAAAACTCATTGTCCCGCCCCTACCTTTTTCCCATCTCCATGTCCCTCGAGAATTCACCCATCCCAACCTTCCACAGGTGATTCTCAAATGCCTCTCGCCTTGACCGTACTGGCCTGGGGCGCGGTGGCCTTCGGCAATGTGCCAGGCCTGCAGGTGTACGTGGTACAGCAGGCGGAAAAGGTCGCCCCCGACGCCGTCGACGTGGCTGCCGGTTTCAATATCGCCGCCTTCAACCTGGGTGTGGCCGGTGGTTCCTGGGGCGGTGCCCAGGTGGTGCAACAGCTCGGCCTCGGCCACACCCCGTGGATCGCCGCGCTGGTCACCCTCGGTGCCCTGGCCCTGACCCTGTACAGCGGCCGCCTCGACCGCCGCGTACCTGCCCAGCCACAACCTGTCGTCAGCCGCGCCTGACCCCTGATTCGACTTACGGAGATGCTCGCCATGACTCAAGATCCGCTGTTCCAACCCCTGCAATTCGGCGCCCTGAACCTGCCCAATCGCGTACTGATGCCGCCGATGACCCGTTCCCGCGCCGCCCAGCCGGGCGATGTACCGACCGCGCTGATGGCCGAGTACTACGCGCAACGCGCCAGTGCCGGGCTTATCGTCAGTGAAGGCACCTGGATCTCGCCACTGGGCAAGGGCTACGCCCGCACCCCGGGCATTTACACCCAGGCACAGATCGATGGCTGGCGCCTGGTCACCGAGGCGGTGCATGCCGCGGGCGGGCGCATCTTCGCCCAGCTCTGGCACGTCGGCCGCCTCAGCCACAGCAGCCTGCTCGGCGGCCAGGCACCGGTGTCGTCCTCGGCGATGCAAGCCGAAGGCGTGAATGTGTTCATCGACAATGCCGACGGCACCCCAGGCTTTGTCCAGGCCTCCCGGCCGCGCGCGTTGAGCGAAGCGGAAATTGCCGAGATCATCGATCAGTACCGCCAGGCTGCGCGCAATGCCATGGCGGCCGGTTTTGACGGTGTCGAGTTGCACGCGGCCAATGGTTACCTGGTCAACCAGTTCCTCGATTCCGGCGCCAACGACCGCACCGACCGCTATGGTGGTTCATTGGAAAACCGCCTGCGTTTCCTCGACCAGGTCACCCGCGCGCTGGTCGAAGGCACGGGCAACGCCCAGCGTGTAGGTGTACGCCTGGCGCCGCTGACCACGCTCAATGGTTGTGTCGATGCCGACCCGGTCACCACCTATACCGCAGCGGCCCGGCGCCTGGGCGAGATCGGCATCGGCTACCTGCACATTGCCGAAGCCGACTGGGATGACGCGCCGGACATGCCGGTGGACTTCAAGCAACAACTGCGGACGGTGTTCCCAGGGGTAATGGTGTATGCCGGCAAGTACACCGGCGAACGTGCGCGGCGTGCACTGGAGGAGGGCTGGGCTGACCTGGTCGGGTTCGGCCGGCCTTTCGTGGCCAACCCGGATCTGCCGGCACGGCTGAAGCTGAATGCGCCCCTGGCCGAGCACGAGCGGGCCACGCTGTTCGGTGGTGATGCCCGTGGCCTGACTGACTACCCGGTCATGGCAACAGCCTGACCCCGGCCGCTCCTCATCGAACTGCACATGACTCATCGAGTTGGCAGGGACCCTGTGGGAGCGGCTTTAGCCGCGAACACCGGCGCAGCCGGTGCCAGGCGCCGTGTGGGATTCTTCGCGGGCACGCCCGCTCCCACACGGTACGCGGACCGCCTGCGAACTCAGTTCTCTGCGCGGCAGCGCAGTCCAAAGGGCTGGGCGATCTCCCACAAAGACCGCATTTCGGCTGTCATGTCCACCTCTGAGCCTGAGTGGTGATGACTTGTGGGTGTCCTGTATCCAGACCCAAATAGGGCGCTCTATCTAGGCCACTCCGTGGCGAACAGATCAAGAAACAACTCACTGAGCGCCATCATGGCCATCAACCAAACACCGCACGCTGCCAATGTGCCTCGCTCACGATCGCAATGTTCGCGACCATTCCCTGTTCCTCGTTTCTATTCCGTCAGGATCACAGCATTGGCGTACTTTTCCTGGTCCGGTGTGAAGGTGGTTAGCATGCCGGTGTGTTTACAGGTCAGGGTGAGCTCTGTTCGCGTATCGATGAACAGGTCCTCGCCGCGAAGGCCCTGCCATTGCGCCAGATACTTGAACGAGCCGTATTTCATCGGTTTCTTCAATGCGCGATCATGGCCACCTTTCCAACCTAGCACCGGAAGTGCACCATCGATGCAGTGCCGGGCAAGTTCTGGCTGGGTCAGGGCCCGCTCACGGCCAATCTCCCAGCACCGGATCAAGCCCTCGTCGGGCCCTTTCCATGCTTCTTCCCAAGTGATCAAGGGGCGGATGGGGTGATGAATTGGGCGTCGAATGACCCCGGTAGCTCGATCCATGACTGAGATTGTCCGTAACGTTCAGTTGGAGCGGATGCTACTAATTGGCCATCATCGTGTCCAGTTCTTCACCTCTTTGATGTCCCCTTGGGGCACCCTGATCGAAAGGGCCGTCTTGCAGGTGTATTACGTGCGACTCCGAATGATTGAGGCCTGTTCAACCATAGGTTGAAACGTGACTGGGGTGTAGTTGAAGTCTTTGGTTTTATAAATGTTTTGTCGCAGGATTTTGATTCTTGTGTATTGGTTATCTTGTTGTGGATTGGATATCGTGCTGACGGTTCCGCTATATGCTTTTACGATTTTCCGGGTTTTATTTGAAAAATGCTGGCCGAACGACAGTTGCCCGTTTGGTCCAGGTTCCCCAGAGTGACAAGCGATAACGTGTATTTTTTCGTAGCCATCAAAGCTGATTTTCTGGCGGGACAGGTGTTCGTAAAGTGCATCTGCATCCATTCCGGCGACCTTGGAATTTTTTCCGTGAGCATAGATGTTGAGCTCTTTCTTCTTCCAGAATCGTTTTCTGGACGTAAATACCCCCAGATTGGGCTCCCTCAGCAGAACCTTGGCCCGCATATGCCCCGTCGGATCAGAGGCATTTACAGGGTCCCCCGACAGGTAGGCGTAGCAGTTGATACCGCCAGCTGCGAATGGGCTCACTGAGTCCGGGCTTGTGAATCTCATCAGCATCGGGTTGTAACCGCGATAGCCGTTGCCTAGCAAGTAATCAGAGGTAACAGGATCGCAGTACTCTCCCTTGAATCCCGCCAGCATGCCCCCAGCCGCCTGAAAATATCCCCATGGATTGAAAGCTACCGGTGCCGTGCTGTTGATGGTCAACAGCGTCAAGGTTGAGCCTTTCACGTCACGCGCGAGCAGTTCTGTACGTTCACTGCCTGATTGTTTATGTACGAAGAGTAGTGCATGAACGTTAGTTCGCAGAATCGAAGATGTACCGTTATCGTGCAGGGTGGTGGCAATCTCATCATTGTTATATAGATATAGCATTCTTAGGGCTCCATTAATTTGTTATCTAGCCAGGTAATGGAGTCATTTATCTGAATCAATCGTTATGCGCTACTGGTAAAAAGCCAGGTGGTATTGTTGGTAATTGATGAGGTGCAGCGGCGCAATCTTGAATACCAAAGGGACAAGGCGGACAGCGGTGCCCTCACAGGAAGGACTAGCCCGAAACAAATGTGCGGGCTTGGCCCGCGAAGCGCCGCGCGAACGGCGCTCGGTCTCACAAGCACCGAAGATGTTGTGGCGAATACCCCGCCACACACATCTCCCCCTACATCCCACCCCGCCGCACATGCTTCACCAATACCTTCTCCAGCAACTCCCACATCGCCGGCTCCGTACTGAACGCCACGTTGAACCGCATCCACCCGGTCGCCTTGGCATCGACCATGAACAACTGCCCGGGTCCGAGCATGATGCCTTTCTCCAGCGCATCATCCAGCAACGCCGCGCTATCCGGAATCGCCGGGTGACGGGTCCAGATATACATTCCCTCATCCGACTCGATGAACAGTTCAAAGCCTAATCGATGCAAATGCCGGCCAACTTCCTGGTGTGCTTCGGCCAAGCGCTGGCGCAGGTGCTTGAGGTGCTTGCCATGATAGTTTCAGCGCCTGTGAGATCGAGCGCCGCCCGCGCGGCGCTTCGCGGGACAAGCCCGCTCCCACATCTGTTTCGGGCCAGTTATTCCTGTGCCAAATGGGTTGCAGCCTTGGTGCATGGCTGTAAATAGATGAAAAGCCGTTGCGCTTCCTCTCGATATCGAATGGAACAAACAAGGCGAGCCACGGTGAGCTCGCAGGAGGGATTGGCCCGAAACAGATGTGGGAGCGGGCTTGTCCCGCGAAGCGCCGCGCGGGCGGCGCTCGATCTCTCAGGCGCTGAAAGTGTTGTGGCGAACACCCCGCAATCCGTTACACCCCACCCCGCCGCACATGCTTCACCAATACCTTCTCCAACAACTCCCACATCGCCGGCTCGGTACTGAACGCCACGTTGAACCGCATCCACCCGGTCGCCTTGGCATCGACCATGAACAACTGCCCGGGCCCGAGCATGATGCCTTTCTCCAGCGCATCATCCAGCAACGCCGCGCTGTCCGGAATCGCCGGGTGGCGGGTCCAGATATACATCCCTTCATCCGACTCGATGAACAGCTCGAAGCCCAATCGATGCAGATGCCGGCCAACTTCCTGGTGCGCTTCGGCCAAGCGCTGGCGCAGGCGCTTGAGGTGCTTGCGCCAGCGCCCGTCGATGATCGCGGCATACACCACGCGCTCCATCACCTGTGAAGTGGTCAGGCCCGAGCGCATCTTCAGGTGCAGCAGCTTCTGCATCAGTTCGGGGTTGGCCAGCATGTAGCCAACGCGCACATTGGGCGAGATGCTCTTGGAGTAGCTCCCCACGTATACCACCTGCTGTAGGTGGTCGAGGCTGGCCAGGCATGGCTGCGGTTCGGCGACCATGTCGGCGTACAGGTTGTTCTCCACCAGGCGGAAGCCGTGCTGGCTGGCCAGTTGCAGCAGGCGGTGCAGCTGCGGCAGCGGGGTACGCGAGCAGGTCGGGCTGTGCAGGTGCGGCTGTGTGAAGAACGCAGTGGGGCGGTGATGGGTGAGCAACTGCTCCAGCTGGTTCAGGTCGTAGCCGGCCGGTGTGCGCGGCACGCCGACCAGGGTCGCGCCCTGGGTACGCAGGATGCTCATCAGGTTGGGGTAGCCGGGGTCGTCCACCAGCACCACGTCGCCCGGGCGCACCAGCGTACGCGCGGCCAGGTCCAGGGCCTGGCTGGCGCCGTGGGTAAGCATCAGCTGCGCCGGGTTGGCGACGATCGACAGTTCCTGCTGCAGGTTCTGCGCGGTCAATGCGCGAAGCTCCGGCAGGCCCATGGGGTCGCCGTAACCCGACAGCTCCAGCGGGCTGCCAGCCACCTGGCGCAGGCCGCGGCGCAGGCCGTCTTCGTACATCCAGTCGTTAGGCAGCCAGCCGCACCCCGGCTTGAACGGCAACTGGCGGATTTCGAAGATCTGTTGCAGGTACCACTCGGAGTTGAACGTTGGTCGACTGGTATCAGCCTCGGCATTGTGCTGGTCCAGCAGTTCGCCCGCCGCGCGGTTGACGAAGAACCCCGCATTGCCCCGGCTTACCAGCAGGCCCTGGGCGACCAGACGGTCGTAGGCCTCGACCACGGTGAAGGTGCTCACCGAATAGCTCGCGGCAAAGGCGCGAATCGAGGGGACTTTGGCGCCTGGCTTGAGGGTCTGGTTGTCGATCAGCTCGCGCAGCCCGTCGATGATCTGGTTCACCAGCGGGGTCGAGGAGTCTGGATGTAATTCGAACATTCGGGGCCTTCAGGGTGCGTATCGCCCGGCGTTTGCAAGGTGTATTGCATGGGCGACCTGTACAGTGCAGTGCGAGTTTCATGCCACTGTGCATGGCTCTCTGCGTCGGACATTTTTACATTAGGTGTCAGATATCGCCACCTAAAGCATGTTCAGTTCGCCCCAGGCGCCAGCTCTGGGGCGCGTCAGCAGGCCGCCATGGAAGGCCTGCGTGTGTTCGCTCACACCATCCTGCGCGCATTAGCACTGATGTACAGGTGAAACCGCCAGCCATCGGGTTTCACAGTTTTCCTTGGATAAAAAGAAGCACGGGGTACACAACTGATGGACGCAACATCCACAACCACCACCGCGAAAAGCGGGCACGAGAGCAAGCTCAGTGCCTCGCTGAAGTCGCGCCACCTGACGATGATGTCGATCGCCGGGGTTATCGGCGGCGCCTTGTTCGTCGGTTCCGGCAGCGTGATTCACAGCGCCGGCCCAGCCGCTGTCCTGGCCTACCTGGCAGGCGGCATCCTGGTGGTGCTGATCATGCGCATGCTGGGTGAAATGGCGACTTCCTCGCCAGACACCGGTTCGTTCTCCACCTACGCCGATCGCGCCATTGGCCGTTGGGCCGGTTTCACCATCGGGTGGCTGTACTGGTGGTACTGGGTCATCCTCATGGCCTGGGAAGCTTATGTGGCGGGCAAGATCCTGCATGGTTTCTTCCCCGACGTCAGCGTCAACGTGTTCGTGCTGGCCACGACCCTGTTGCTGATTACCGTCAACTTCTTCAACGTCAAGCACTACGGTGAGTTCGAGTTCTGGTTCGCCTTGATCAAGGTGATCGCGATCGTCTGCTTCCTGATCGTGTGTACCGCTGCGGTGCTGAACATCTGGCAGTTCGGTGAAGTGCGTGGCATCAGCCACCTCACCGCCGAAGGTTTCATGCCCAACGGCATCACCACCGTGGTCGGTGCCTTGCTCGGGGTGATGTTCGCCTTCCTCGGTGCAGAAATCGTCACCATCGCTGCAGCTGAAGCCAAGGACCCGGCCGCGCAGATCGTCAAGGCGACCAACTCGGTGGTCTGGCGTGTGTGCCTGTTCTACGTGGGGTCGATCTTCCTGATCGTTTGCCTGGTACCGTGGAACGACCCGCACCTGGGCGCTTCCGGCTATGGCGCCTACCGCCGCACCCTTGAACTGCTGGGCGTGCCATATGCCGAGCTGCTGATGAACTTCGTGGTGCTGACCTCGGTGAGCAGCTGCCTGATCTCGGGCCACTACACCGCTTCGCGCATGCTGTTCTCCCTGGCCCAGCGTGGCGACGCGCCGTCGTTCTTCAAGATCACCCGCGCCGGCACCGGTGTACCGGTGTACGCGATCATGGGCTCGTGCGCCGTGGCCGTGGTGTGCGCGTTGATCAACTTCAGCGAGACCCTGCGCCCGAAAGACGTGCTGTAAACCCTGATGAACACCACCGGCATGATCGCCCTGCTGGTGTACCTGGTGATTGCCTTCTCGCAGTTGCGCATGCGCCGCAAGCTGATTGCCGAAGGCAAGGAAGTACGTCTGAAGATGTGGCTGTTCCCGTGGCTGACCTACCTGGTGATCGCGTTCATCGTGGCCGCCCTGGTGACCATGGCCTTCATGCCTGACTACCAGATCCTGGTGATCTCCACCGGTATCGCTGCAGCAATCGTGGTAGCGATGGGTGTGGTGCACCAGATCCGTACTGGCAAGCAGCACTAAGCGTCACTCGCTTTCGAAACGGCCGGTTCCCTTGGGTATCCGGCCGTTTTGCGTTGTTGGGCCTAGGGTATATGGCAGCCCGTTACATGGCATATGCTGAACACATTGCCCGCCCAAAGGAGCTTCACATGGCCTGGTCCGCCACCCAGTATTCGCAGTTTGAAGACGAGCGTACCCGCGCCGTGCGCGATTTGCTCGCCGCTGTGCCGGCACGCCCGGTACGCCACGCCACCGACCTGGGCTGTGGCCCCGGTAATTCTACCGAGGTGCTGCTGCAACGGTGCCCGGATGCCCAGGTGACGGCCCTGGACAGCGACCCGGACATGATCGACAAGGCGCGCGAGCGCAAACGGCTGTGCATCCCCCGCGTGCGCATGATCAATGCAGACATTACGGGCTGGTCCGCCCCCGAGCCGCAGGACCTGATCCTGGCCAATGCCTCGCTGCAATGGGTACCCGACCATGCCTCGCTGTATCCGCACCTGGTGCGCCAGCTGAGCGAAGGCGCGAGCCTGGCTGTGCAAACGCCGGACAACCTCGACGAGCCGGCCCATCGGCAACTGCGCGAAATCGCCAGCCAAGGTCCCTGGGCGGCGAAGTTTGCCGATTTCCAGCTGCCGCCACGGCACAGCGCGGCGTTTTACTACGACCTGCTCAGCCCGCTGTGTGCGCGGGTGGATGTGTGGCGTACCACCTACCATCACCCGTTGGCCGGCGGCGCCGAAGCCGTGGTGGAATGGTTCAAGGGTTCTGCCTTGCGTCCGTATCTGGGGCGGTTGGAGGCGCAGGAGCAGGTGGATTTCCTGCAGATGTACCTGCAGGCGATGCAGCGCGACTACCCGCCGGCCACCGATGGCAAGGTGCTGTTGCCGTTCCCGCGGCTGTTCGTAATCGCTACCCGCTAGGGCGGCGCCAGCGCCAGGCCACGTAACTGTAGATGCCGAGGTTGAGCAGCAGCACCAAAGTGCCAAGCAGCAGCTGGATGTGCGGGGTCAGCCCGGCGGGGTAGATCAACGGCCAGATGTAGTGCTCGACGAAGCCCCCCTGGTAGCCTGCGTCACCGGCAGCGCTGCGCATGCGGTTTTCCCAGGTGGTCAGCGGGCAGCCCAGGTGCAGGCATTCCACCGCCAAGCCCCAGGCCAGGACCGGCAGGTGCAGCAGCAGGGCAGGGCGCCAGCGCAGCACCAGCAGGCCGCCGAACAGCACCAGCAGGATGAAGGCCAGGTGCAGCAAGACCAAGGCGTCGGCGGCAAGGCGGTAGAGCATGGGGAGTTGTTTTGTGAATTGAGTTCTTCCCAGCATAGATGGGTTGCCTGTACTGGCCTCTTCGCGGGTAAACCCGCTCCCACAGGTACTCCACGGAACCTGAGAACTGTGGGGGATCTGTGGGAGCGGGTTTACCCGCGAAGAGGCCGGCACAGGCTTACAGCCCTTCCTCCACCATCTGCAGGAAGGTCGCCACCACTCGCCGCGTGCGCTGTTCACTCAGGCACACCAGTGTCTCGGTCAGGTGTCGCTGGCAATCGACGATCGGCAACGCACACACCCGCGCATCCGCACCAAACTCCGCCGCCGACACCACCCCTACACCAATCCCCACCACCACCGCTTCCCGCGCCGCTTCCCGGCCTTCCACCTGGATCGCCGGGCGAACCCGCAGCCCGGCCCGTTGCATCTCTTCTTCCAGCGTCTGCCGCGTCACCGAACCGGGCTCGCGCAGTACCAGCGGCATGTCGTCCAGGTCCGCCAGGCTGATCGAGCCGCGGCTGGCCCATGGGTGCTGGTGGGAAACGAACGCCACCATCGGGTCGCGGCGTAGCGGCAGGCAGTGCAGCCGCTCATCGTCAACGTCCCGCCCCAGCAGGGCCAGGTCGGCCTGGTAGCTGAACAGCCGGGCCAGCGACTCGTCGGTGTTGCCGGTCTCGATCTTCACCTGGATGCCCGGGTAGCGCTGGCAGAAGCGGGCGATCTGCGGCAGTACATGCACCGGCGCATCCACCGCCAGTACCAGGCTGCCGGTGTGCAGCGCACGCGAATCCTGCAGCAGTTCATGGGCTTCGGCCTCGCAGGCGAACAGACGCTGGCTGATGCCCAGCAGGCGCTCGCCGAGGTCGGTGAGCTGCACTGAGCGCTTGTTGCGGTGGAACAGCAACACGCCGAAGCGTTCCTCCAGTTTGCGCACCTGGTCCGACACCGCGGGCTGGGTAAGAAACAGCTTTTCGGCAGCGCGGGTAAAGCTGCCGTGCACCGCCACGGCATGGAAGGCCTTGAGTTGTGCGTGGGAAACCGACATGGCCACCTCAGTAACAAGCTGAGCTTATGTGTGAAATACGATAAATCGATTTTATTTATCTTAGCGCAACTGTTTCCATGCATGTCAGCCCGACGCTGGCACCACAAGTACCGCCAGGGCCATGGCACCCACACGGCGCCATCTGACCGGATGACAGCCTCGTCATCGCTGTGCGTAACACAAGAACAAGACAGGCGTTTCTTCACATTCTGCCGGCACACTTGAGCAAGAGGTCAGACTTACATGAATCACTCCCTAGCCGCGTTCAAACGCTGGCGCATCCAGATTTTCGCCATTACCTGGCTGGCTTACGCCGCCTTCTACTTCACCCGCAAAGCCTTCTCGGTGGCCAAGCTGGGCATCGGTGAAGACCCCGACTTCATGCTCGACAAGGCCGCCATGGCCAACCTCGACGCCATCTACCTGGCCGCCTACGCCGTGGGCCAGTTCACCTGGGGTATGCTTGCCGACCGCTTCGGCCCGCGCGTGGTGGTGCTCGGCGGCCTGCTGATTTCTGCTGCTGCTGCGGTGGTGATGGGCAGCTACGCCACGTTCCCGATCTTCGCCACCTGCATGCTCGTGCAGGGCCTGGCGCAGTCCACCGGTTGGGCCGGGTTGTGCAAGAACATCGGCAGTTTCTTCCCCGCTTCGCAGCGTGGGCGGGTGCTGGGCCTCTGGAGCTCCTGCTATGCCTTCGGCGGTCTGGTGGCCTCGCCGTTCGCCGGCTGGTGGGCCTATACCCTGGTCGGTAGCTGGCACGCGGCGTTCTTCTCCAGTGCCGCAGTGGTGGCGCTGGTGGCCGTGCTGTTCTTCTTCCTGCAACGCAACAAGCCTGAAGACGTCGGCCTGCCGGCGGTGGAGCCCGAGCCGCAAAGCATGGCCCCGGCCAGCAACCTGTGCAGCGTGTGGGCGCCGCTGAAAGAGATCCTGCGCAACCGCACGGTGCTGACCCTGGGGCTGGCGTACTTCCTGTTGAAGCCTGCGCGCTACGCCATCCTGCTGTGGGGGCCGGTGATCGTCTTCGAGCAGATGCCCTCGGTGGGTAAGGTAGGTGCAGCGATTATCCCGACAGCCTTCGAACTGGCCGGGCTGCTCGGCCCAATCATCATCGGCCTGGCCTCTGACAAGCTGTTTGGCGCCCGGCGCATGCCGGCCTGTGTCATCAGCCTGCTGCTGCTTACCGTGGCCCTGGCAGTGTTCATGGCGGCCATGCACACCGGCAGCGTGATCCTGGTAGTGGGCCTGCTGTTCGTCATGGGCCTGACCTTGTATGGGCCGGACTCGATGATCAGCGGCGCTGCGGCCATCGACTTCGGCACCGCCAAGGCCGGTGCCACCGCGGCTGGCTTCGTCAACGGCTGTGGCTCGGTGGGGGCGGTGCTGGGCGGGCTGCTGCCGGGGTACTTCGATGGGGTCACGGTGTTCATCGTGTTCGCCGGCTGCGCGCTGTTCTCGGCGCTGGTGCTGCTGCCGCACTGGAACAGCCGCCCGGCCAGCGCTGCGCAAAGCACCGACGTGGCACCGAATACCAGCATGGCAATCAAGCCACTGCGTACCTGAAAGGAAAGCAAGCGAATGAGACCCTTCTGGCTGCAACAGGCCCTGGATTCGGCGCAAGAGGCGGTGTGCCCGCCGCTACAAGGCGATGCCCGTTGCGATGTGTGCATCGTCGGCGGCGGCTACACCGGCCTGTGGACCGCACTGATGCTCAAGGAGGCGGTGCCGGCCCTGGATATCGTACTGATCGAGGCCGATATCTGCGGTGCCGGTGCCAGTGGTCGCAATGGTGGCTGCGCGTTGTCCTGGTCGGCCAAGTACTTCACCCTCGAGCGGCTGTTCGGGGTGGCCGAGGCGGTGCGCCTGGTGCGTGAATCGGAGCGCAGCATCGGTGAAATCGGTGCGTTCTGCGCGGCCAATGGCATCGACTGCGACTACCGCCTGGACGGCACGCTGTACACCGCCACCAACGCCGCCCAGGTCGGCGCCACCGACGCGGTGATCGCTGCGCTGGAGCACAAGGGAATCAATTCGTTTCGCCGCCTGCCGCTACAGCAGGTGCAGCGCCTGGCAGGTTCGGCGCGGCATCTGGAAGGCTGGTTCTCGCCGGCCGCGGCCACTGTGCAACCCGGCAAGCTGGTGCGCGGCCTGCGCCGGGTGGCCTTGCAGCGCGGCGTGCGCATCCATGAGGGCTCCGCCATGACCGGCCTGGAGCACGGCGCCCAGGTGCAGGTGCGCACGGCCCATGGCACGGTACGCGCCGACCGCGTGGTCTTGGGCCTGAATGCCTGGATGGCGCGGGCTTTCCCGCAGTTCGAGCGCAGCGTGGCGATTGTTTCCAGCGACATGGTGATCACCGAACCTTGCCCCGAACTGCTGCACCAGGTCGGCCTCGACAGTGGCATCAGCGTGCTCGATTCGCGGATTTTCGTGCATTACTACCACAACACCTCCGATGGTCGGCTGATGCTCGGCAAGGGCGGCAATACCTTCGCCTATGGCGGGCGCATGTTGCCGGTGTTCGACCAACCGTCGCCGTACCAGCCACTACTGCGCGAAAGCCTGGGCGGTTTTTTCCCGGCGCTGGCCGAGGTGCCATTGGCGGCCAGCTGGAACGGGCCGTCCGATCGCTCGGTCACCGGTTTGCCGTTCTTTGGCCGGCTGGACGGGCAGGGCAACGTGTTCTACGGCTTTGGTTACTCCGGCAGCGGCGTTGGGCCGTGCCACATGGGCGGGCAGATTCTGTCGTCGCTGGCATTGGGGCTGGACAACCCATGGACCCGTTCGCCGCTGGTCAAGGGGCCGCTGGGGCTGTTTCCGCCCGAGCCGATCCGCTACCTGGGCTCGCTGATGGTGCGCAATGCCATCCGCCGCAAGGAGCGGGCCGAGGACCGTGGGCTGCGGCCGCGGAGGCTGGATGTGCGCCTGGCGCGGTTTGCCGCGGCGGCGGGCAAAGCCGATAAAGGCTGATGAGATTTCTTGTCGAACACCGGCCAGAGGGCGTATAAACTGCACCCACTTTTGGCCGGTCGCTTCCTGAACCGGCCGCTGAAACAAGAGAGTCGACATGGGCGCACAGTGGAAAGCCAAACATAAAGAAGCCGCGGCCAACGCCAAAGGCAAGATCATGGGCAAGCTGTCCAAAGAGATCCAGATCGCCGCCAAGTCCGGCGCCGACCCGGACATGAACCCACGCCTGCGCCTGGCCATCGAGCAGGCCAAGAAGGCCTCGATGACCCGCGAGACCCTGGAGCGCGCAATCCGCAAGGGCGCGGGCCTGGACGGCGATGCCGTGCAGTACTCGGCGGTAAGCTACGAAGGTTTCGCCCCGCACCAGGTACCGCTGATCGTCGAGTGCCTGACTGACAACGTCAACCGCACCGTCGCACAAATCCGCGTGCTGTTCCGCAAGGGCCAGCTGGGCGCCAGCGGTTCGGTGGCCTGGGACTTCAACCATGTCGGCCTGATCGAAGCCACCCCGAACGGCGACGCCGACCCGGAAATGGCGGCCATCGAAGCCGGTGCCCAGGACTTCGAGGAAGGTGACGAAGAGGGGTCGACCCTGTTCATCACCGACACCACCGACCTGGACGCGGTGCAGAAGGCCCTGCCGGAGCATGGCTTTACCGTGACTTCGGCGAAGATCGGCTACACCCCGAAAAACCCGGTGAGCGCGGCCAGCCTGAGTGCTGAAGCGCTGGCCGAGGTAGAAGCGTTCCTCGAGGCGATCGACGAGAACGATGACGTGCAGAACGTTTACGTTGGTCTGACTGACTGATCTGCGTGTCTGGGGCCGCTTTGCGGCCCATAGCGACATCAGGCCGCACCCACAGGGGAACGCATGACCCATGTGGGAGCGGCCTTGTGTCGCGAAACGAGGGCAAAGCCCTCGCCAGCGGTCTGGAGCCGAACCTCGATGAACCCCGCTTTCGCCTCCCTCAGCCTCGCCCACCTGCGCACCCTCGACCACCTGCTGCAGCTGAAGAACCTCAGCCACGCCGCCGAGCGCCTGGGCGTCAGCCAGTCTGCCCTTAGCCGCCAGCTGGCCAACCTGCGCGAAGCCTTCGACGACCCGTTGCTGGTGCGCCAGGGCCGCGGTTACGTGCTCAGCGAACACGCCGAAGCCCTGGTCGAACCCTTGCGCCAGGTCCTCGAAGAGCTGCATGCCCTGCGCCAGCCTGCAGTATTCGACCCGGCGCGTTGCGAGCGGCGCTTCTGCCTGGCCGCGTCAGACTATGTGGCCGAGCACATGCTGCCGTTGCTGGTGGCCGCGCTGGAGCGCGAAGCGCCGGGCGTATCGCTGGAGTACCGCACCTGGCAGGCCGGCCAGTACGCCTTGCTGGCCAGCGGCGAGATCGACCTGGCCACCACCTTGTTCGACGAGTCGCCACCTAACCTGCACGGGCGCCTGTTGGGCGAGGACCGCGCGGTGTGCCTGATGCGCCATGACCACCCGCTGGCCGCCCACGGCGCGCTCAGCCAGGCTGACTACCTGGCGCACAAGCATGTGCGTATTTCCGGCGGTGGCGACAAGGACAGCTTCATCGACCGCCACCTGCGCGCCCAGGGCCTGCAACGGCGGGTCAGCCTGGAAGTGCCATTCTTCTCCGCCACCGTGCAGGTGATCGCCAACAGCCAGGCGCTGGCTACTGTCCCCGAGCATATTGCCCGGCAGCTGTGCCGCTTGAATGACCTGGCCTGGCGGCCGCTGGGCTTCATCGACCACAGCCAGCGCTACTGGGTGGTATGGCACCAGCGCCTGCAGGCCTCGGCCGAGCACCGCTGGTTGCGCAACCGGGTGTTCGAGTTGTGGCGCCGGTCGCAGTTCGGCGTGCAGGGCGGGCATGCGGGTTTGCCATAGCAGCTATGCGCGAAGCGGGGTTATTCACTTTGGGATAGCTGCCTAGACTGGGGGCAATGTGTTGCCTGTACCGACCTCTTCGCGGGTAAACCCGCTCCCACAAGCGATGCCATACCTGTGGGAGCGGGTTTACCCGCGAAGAGGCCAGTGCAGGTAGCGAACAACCCACAGGAGACCTCAGGTGACCCCCGAACAATTCCGCCAGTACGGCCACCAACTGATCGACCTGATCGCCGACTACCGCCAAACCGTCGGCGAGCGTCCGGTCATGGCCCAGGTCGAGCCCGGCTACCTCAAGGCCGCCTTGCCCGCACAGGCCCCTCAGCAAGGCGAGCCTTTCGCAACGATCCTCGACGACGTCAGCCAGTTGGTCATGCCCGGCCTGTCCCATTGGCAGCACCCGGACTTCTACGGCTACTTCCCCTCCAACGGCACCCTGTCCTCGGTACTGGGTGACTTCCTCAGCACCGGCCTGGGCGTGCTGGGCCTGTCGTGGCAGTCCAGCCCGGCCCTGAGTGAACTGGAGGAAACCACCCTCGACTGGCTGCGCCAGCTGCTTGGCCTGTCTGATCAATGGAGCGGGGTGATCCAGGACACCGCCTCCACCAGCACCTTGGTGGCCCTGATCTGTGCCCGGGAGCGCGCCAGCGACTACGCATTGGTGCGCGGCGGCCTGCAAGCCCAGGCCAGGCCGCTGATCGTCTATGTCAGCGCCCATGCCCACAGCTCGGTGGACAAAGCCGCACTGTTGGCCGGTTTTGGCCGCGACAACATCCGCCTGATCCCGACCGACGAACGCTACGCTCTGCGCCCGGAAGCACTGCAGGCGGCGATCGAGCAGGACCTGGCCGCCGGCAACCAGCCCTGCGCCGTGGTCGCGACCACCGGCACCACCGCCACAACGGCCCTGGACCCGCTGCGTCCGATCGGCGAAATCGCCCAGGCCCATGGCTTGTGGCTGCATGTGGACTCGGCCATGGCCGGCTCGGCGATGATCCTGCCTGAATGCCGTTGGATGTGGGACGGTATCGAGCTCGCCGATTCGCTGGTGGTCAATGCGCACAAGTGGCTGGGCGTGGCTTTCGATTGCTCGATCTACTACGTGCGTGACCCACAGCACCTGATCCGGGTGATGAGCACCAACCCCAGCTACCTGCAGTCGGCGGTGGACAGCGAGGTGAAGAACCTGCGTGACTGGGGTATCCCGCTGGGCCGCCGGTTCCGCGCGTTGAAGCTGTGGTTCATGCTGCGCAGCGAGGGCGTTGAAGCGTTGCAGGCACGGCTGCGGCGTGACCTGGACAATGCCCAATGGCTGGCCGGGCAGGTTGTGGCGGCTGGGCAGTGGGAGGTGCTGGCACCGGTGCAGTTGCAGACGTTGTGTATTCGCCATCGGCCGGCTGGGCTTGAAGGGGAGGCGCTGGATGCGCATACCAAGGGGTGGGCCGAGCGGCTGAATGCGTCCGGGGAGGCTTATGTGACGCCGGCGACGCTGGAGGGGCGGTGGATGGTGCGGGTGTCGATCGGGGCGTTGCCGACCGAGCGGGGGGATGTCGAGAGGCTTTGGCAGCGCCTGCAGGAAGTGGTCAAGGGCTGAAATTGCCGAGGGCCGCGTTGCGGCCCCCGACAACCTGTCAGTGGCTCACTGCCTGCAAGCTACCTTTGCGGCTAGCCTCGTAAGCCTCTTTCTCCATTGGCTTGGCCTGCGGGTTACCCAGGTCTTCCATCGTCAGGCGATGGGTTTCCGGGGCAATGTAGGCCGCCAGGGCACACATGCAGGTGATGAAGAACGCCAGGCCACCGACCACCAGCGGGATGTTGTCCGAGCCGGGCGGGGCAACCAGGGCGAACAGCGCTGGCAGCATGGCGGTCAGCATGGTGCCGATGTTCTGGGCGATGGCCATGGCCGAAACGCGATAGCGGGTGTGGAACAGCTCTGGGTAGAAGCTGGGGAATACCGCGTTATAACCCTGGTAGACCATGCCCCACATGACGATCGACGAGGCGAACGCCAGCGGTACGTTCTGGATGCTGATCGCATACAGGTAGAGGAAGGCCAGCAGGCCCGAGCCCAGGCAACCGGCGATCATGGTCGGGCGACGGCCGATCTTGTCGGACAGGTTGCCGACAAACGGAATCACCAGCACCGCAACGATGTTGCCGACTACCGGAATCCACAGGTACACGCTCTTGTCGAAGCCGATGCCATAGGCCGGCTGTACCGCGTAGGCCGCACCGAAGATGGTGGCCACCACCGGGATCACGTTCATCAAGGCCATGAACATCACCAGCACCATGTGCTTCCAGCTGTGGCGGAAGGCCTCGCTGATCGGCGATTTGGCAACTTTGTCCTGCTTCTCTTCCTTCACGAATGCCGGGGTTTCGTGCACTTCCTTACGGATGATGAAACCGGCAATCAGCACAATGGCGCTCATCAGGAATGGAATGCGCCAGCCCCAGTCGTTGAAGGCTTCGCTGGGCATGAAGTAGGCCAGTGGCAGGAACACGGCCGCCGCCAGTACCTGGCCAGCCTGTACGCCTTGCAGGGTGAAGCTGGCGTAGTAGCCCCGTCGACCGAATGGCGCATGTTCCATGATCATCGAACTGGCACCGGAGATTTCCCCGGCCACGGCAAAGCCCTGGACCAGCCGCAGCACCACCAGCAAGGCCGGGGCGAGCAGGCCGATATCGTGGTAGGTAGGCAGCAGGCCTACGGCCATGGTCGACAGGCCCATCAGGAACATGCACAGCAGCAGTACGTTCTTGCGGCCGCGGGTGTCACCCCAGTGGCCCAGCACGAAGGCGCCGAACGGGCGCGCCAGGTAACCCACGCCGTAGGTGGCCAGCGAGGCAATGATGGCCATTTTCGGGTCGGTGTTAGGGAAGAAGATCTGCGGGAAAATCAGCGCAGCGGCCTGGGCGTAGATGAAGAAGTCGTAGTACTCGAGTGCCGAGCCTATCCATCCACTGGCGGTCGCTTTCTTGGCTTGAGAGCTGGAGTGAGCCATCGTTGTCTCCGTTGTTATTGTTGTTAGCGCAGGTTCCGCCGGAGGTTAGCCAAGGCAGGAGGCAATGGGTCGGTGTGCCTGCGTCTGTGGATCATGTTGACCACGGGCCAGCGGACTGGCAATTCGCTAAATCGGGTACTGTGCGATAATCGAACGAAAAACTAACCATTCCGTACAAAGAGATTGAAGCGTCGACTTTACCTGCGAATAATCGATCGTGCCATAAACTGTGACAGTGGTTTTTTACCTGTCTGGCACCGTCTCCCTCTAACAACAAGGAACTCCCGCCATGCAGCGTTCGATCGCTACCGTGTCCTTGAGCGGCACCCTGCCGGAAAAGCTCGAAGCCATCGCCGCCGCCGGTTTTGACGGCGTCGAGATCTTCGAAAACGACCTGCTCTATTACGCCGGCAGCCCGCGCCAGGTACGGCAGATGTGCGCCGACCTGGGTATTGCCATCACGCTGTTCCAGCCGTTCCGCGACTTTGAAGGCTGCCGCCGCGACCGCCTGCAGAAAAACCTCGACCGCGCCGAGCGCAAGTTCGACCTGATGCAGGAACTGGGCACCGACCTGGTGCTGGTGTGCAGCAACGTCCAGGCCGACGCCCTGGATGAAGAACAGGTGCTGGTCGACGACCTGCGCCTGCTGGCCGAGCACGCCGGCAAACGCGGCCTGCGCATTGGCTATGAAGCCCTGGCCTGGGGCCGCCACATCAACACCTACCAGCAAGTCTGGAACCTGGTGCGTCAGGCCGACCACCCGGCCCTCGGGGTGATCCTCGACAGTTTCCATACCCTGTCGCTCAAGGGCGACCCGAGCGCGATCCGCGACATCCCCGGTGACAAGATCTTCTTCGTGCAGATGGCCGACGCACCGATCCTGGCCATGGATGTGCTGGAGTGGAGCCGCCACTTCCGCTGCTTCCCGGGGCAGGGCGAGATGGACATGGCCGGTTTTCTGGCGCCAATCCTCGCCACTGGCTACCGCGGGCCGCTGTCCCTTGAAATCTTCAACGACGGTTTCCGCGCCGCGCCGCCCCGGCAGAATGCCGCCGACGGCTTGCGTTCGCTGCTGTACCTCGAAGAGCAGACCCGCCTGCGCCTGGAGCAGGAAGGCACGCCGATCGAGCCGGGTGTGCTGTTCACCCCACCGGCGGCCAGTGCCTATGACGGTGTGGAGTTCCTCGAATTCGCAGTCGACGAGGCCGTTGGCGCGCGGCTGGGCAGCTGGCTGAAGCGCCTGGGTTTTGCCGAAGCTGGCAAGCACCGCAGTAAAGAGGTGCAGCTGCTGCGCCAGGGCGATATCAACATTGTGCTGAACGCCGAACCCTATTCCTTCGGCCACAACTTCTTCGAGGCCCACGGGCCGTCGCTGTGCGCCACCGCGCTGCGGGTCAAGGACCAGCAAGCCGCCCTGAAGCGCGCCACGGCCTTCCGTGGCCAGCCGTTCCGCGGCCTGGTCGGGCCTAACGAGTGCGAAGTGCCGGCGGTACGTGCGCCGGATGGCAGCCTGCTGTACCTGGTGGAGCAGGGCACGGCTGGCCAGACCCTGTACGACACCGACTTCAGCCTGGACAAGAGCGCCACGGCCACCGGCGGCCTGCGCCGCATTGACCACATGGCCCTGGCCCTGCCGGCCGAGTCGCTGGACAGCTGGGTGCTGTTCTACAAGAGCCTGTTCGACTTCGCGGCCGACGACGAAGTGGTGCTGCCGGACCCTTACGGGCTGGTCAAGAGCCGCGCCCTGCGCAGCCAGTGCGGCACCTTGCGCCTGCCGCTGAACATCTCGGAAAACCGCAACACCGCCATCGCCCATGCATTGTCCAGCTACCGCGGGTCGGGGGTGCACCACATCGCCTTCGATTGCGACGACATCTTCCGTGAAGTGGCGCGTGCCAAACTGGCCGGGGTGCCGCTGCTGGAGATCCCGCTGAACTACTACGACGACCTGGCGGCACGCTTCGATTTTGACGACGAGTTCCTCAGCGAACTGGCCTACTACAACGTGCTGTACGACCGCGATGCCCAGGGTGGCGAGCTGTTCCACGTGTACACCGAGCCGTTCGAGGAGCGTTTCTTCTTCGAGATCATCCAGCGCAAGGGTGGTTATGCCGGTTACGGTGCGGCCAACGTCGCGGTGCGCCTGGCGGCCATGGCCAAGGCCCGCAGCGGGGCGGTGCGCAAGCCGGTCCTGTAGTGGCTTGCCTGTACCGGCCTCGTCGCCGGCAGCTCCCACAGGGTCCCCGCTAATTCAATGAGTTATGTGCAGTTCTATGAAAGGCTTGCCGGCGATCAGGCCGGTAAAGCCACAGTGGTTCAGCGCCCCTCAGCCACCAGCAGCAACGACTGCGGCAGCGCACTCTGCGGGTGCTGTGGCTCCTGCAAACCGACCAGCCGCAACCCCGCCATGTCCAGCGCGTTCAGCCAGCTGGCCAGGGTGCGGAAGTACCAAGGCATCACTTGCCAATCCCCGGCGAGCCCGGCAAACGATTCTTCCCGCCAGCCATCCTGGTAATTCCCATCCGCCACACTCCATGGGTGCAGGGTCTGGATCACCAGCGCACCGCCGGGCGCCAGCAACGCATTCATCGCTGCCAGCAGCGGGATGATGTCCTGCTGCAACAGGGCGAAGTTGGCACAGATAAGGTCATAGTCCTTGCCAACATAGGCCTGGGCCGCGGCCAGCTGTGCATAGCTGGCCAGGTGCACCTCGGCGGAACCCGCAGCGCGCGCGGCATCCACCAGCGTCCTGTCACCATCCACGCCTACTGCCTCGACACCACGGTCGCCCAGCGCCCGCAGCAGCCAGCCTTCACCACAGCCCAGGTCGAGCACCCGTTCGGGCTGGCGGCCAAGGATGGTCAGCAGGATGGCCTGGTCGGTGACCTGGCGACGGCTGTCGATGGCGCCACTGCGCACCGCATCGATCCAGGACTGGGCGTTGTGCTGCCAGCTGTCGAGCAAGGCGTCTTCAGGGCTGCGCATGGTCATTTCCGTTGGGCGGGCGATGCTTCACAGGGATACCGATTTGCAGTCAGTTGCTCACCACCAGCTCCGGCCCGAGGTAGTCGTTGATCTGGTCGATATCATCATCCCCCAGGCTGCCCACCGACGATGCCAGGCGCAACCGCGACATCAGGTAGTTCAGCTTCGCTTCGAACAGGTCATGCCGGGCGTCATACAGCAGCTCCTCGGCATTGAGCACATCCGAGTTGGTGCTGGTGCCGCCTTCCTTGAAGCCCTTGCGGGCCGAAAGCAGCGAGCGTTCGTTGGACGCCACGGCCTTTTCCAGCGCCTGGATGCGCAAGGCGCCACTCTGCACGCCGCGGTACTCGCGGGTGGTGCCGGAAATCACTTCCTGGCGCGTGGCGTCCAGTTCATCCAAGGCCTTGGAACTGTTGGCACTGGCCTGGCGGGTGAGGGCACTGGTACCGCCTCCGCTGTACAGCGGAATGTTCAGTTCCAGCCCGATCGAGCTGTAGTGGTTGCGCTGGTTCAGTTCGGAAATCGACTGGCTGCTGCCGGCGGTGTAGCCCGCCACGAAATCCAGGGTCGGCCAGTGCCCGGCGCGGGCGCGCTTCACTTCTTCTTCGGCCAGCTCGTAGTTATGGCGGCGCGCATGAATCAACGGGCTGTCGGCCTGGGCCTTGACCAGCCAGTCCTGCAGGTTGCCAGGTATCAGCGGCGGTGTGTTGAAGCCTGGCTGCAAGGTGGTCAGAGACTGCGGGGTTTCACCGATGTATTCCTCCAGCTTGCGGCGGGCGTTGACCAGGTTGTCCTGGGCCTCGATCAGGTCGGCCTCGGCCAGGTCGCGGCGGGCCACCGACTCGTCGATGTCGGTGATGGTGCCGGCACCCAGCTCCATGCGCCGCTTCGCCGACGCCAGCTGCTCTTCGAAGGCATTCAGCTTGGCCTTGGCCAGGGTGATGGTTTCGCTGGCCAGCAGCACGTCGAAGTAGGCGTCGGCCAGGCGCACCGCGGCGTCCTGGCTCTTGGCGTCGAACACCGCCACGCTGTAGTCGGCACGTTGCTGGCCCTGACGGTATTCGGCCATCTTCTGCTTGTTGAACAGCGGTTGGCGCAAACGCACGTTGGCGCCCTTGGAGTCATAGTCCAGGTCACTGTCCCGGCCATTCTGACGCTGGCTGCCATTGACCTTGTTGAAGTAGCCCGCAGCGTTGATCTGTGGCAGCAAGCCGGCCTGGCCGATGGCGCGGTTCTCGCTGCCGGCTTCTTTCTCGTGCACCGCGGCGCGGTAGATCGGGCCCTGGTACTGCAGCAGGTCCCAGGCTTGTTTCAGGTCCATGGCACTGGTCTGTGCGGACAACCCCAACAGGCAAAGCATCAGGCACCGGTGATTCATTCACTGCTCCTTGAACGAGGCGTCCACGCGTTCGAGCATCGGTTTTAGCAGGTAGCTTAGCAGGTTGCGCTCGCCGGTCTTGATGGTGACGGTGGCCGGCATGCCGGGGCGGATGTGATTGCTACCCAGCAGGCCCATGCCGTCCTGCGTTACCTCCACCTGGGCCAGGTAGAACGGCTGTTTGCTTTCTTCGTCCATCAGTCGGTCGGCGGAGACGGTCTTGACCCGACCCGGGATGTTTGGCGTTTGCGCATGGTTGAAGGCCGGGAAGGCGATGTCCACGTCCAGGCCCGGGACCATCTTGTCGATGGCCTGTACCGGGATCATCGCGTCGACCTGCAACGGTTGGTCGAGCGGCACCACCTCCATGATCTTGGCCCCAGGCTGGATGATGCCGCCGACCGTGGCGATGCTCAGGGCCTGGACCATGCCGTCGATCGGCGAGCGGATCACCGTATGGGTCACTTCGTAGTCCAGCGCGCGCAGGCGATCGGCCAGGGTGGTGTTCTCCTTGGCGGTATCGGTCAGCTGCGACTCCACTTCCTTGAGGTAGTCGTGCTGGCGTTGCAGCATGCGCAACTTGATTTCGGTGGCCTGGCTGCGTGTCCGGGCGATGTTGTTGAGGTTTTCGGCCTGGCCGGCAGACAGGTCGGCATTGTTGCGCTCCAGCTCCAGCAGGCGGTTGCGTGGTACATAGCCTTCTGCGGCCAGCACGCGAGTACCTTGCAGCTCCTGGTTGAGGAAGCCGATCTGCGAGGCGCGGGCGCCGTACACCTGCTGCAGGCCCTTGAGCTGCACCGAAGTGGCGGCCAGGTTTTCTTCGAGGATGCTCAGCTCACCGGCCAGGGCGGCGCGGCGGGTGTCCAGCAGGCGCTGTTGCAGGTTCATGGCTGCCAGCAGGCGCGGGTCGTTGCCATAGTGCTTGAGCAGGGCTGGGTCGAAGGTGACCTTGTCGCGGCCATCGCGCTCGGCTTCCAGGCGGTTTTCCACGGTCTTGCTGACAATGTACTGGGCACTGACTGCGCCCTGTTCGGCCACCGCGCGCAGGGCATCGAGGCGTACCACCTCCTGGCCTTTCTTCACCACATCGCCTTCGCGCACCAGGATCGCCTCGACTGTACCGCCGGTCAGGTGCTGCACCGCCTTGCGGTTGCTGGTTACCTTGACCGTGCCGGTGGCGACTACCCCGGCATCCAGGGGCGCCAGGCACGACCACAGCAGGAAGCCGCCAAAGCCGGCGATGACCATCCATACGCCCCAGCGTGCCGGCCGGCCCATGTCCAGGTCGATCTCGTTGCGGGCCTCGGCGGGAATCAATTCGGTGTGTTGGGTCATCTGCATGATCGGTCACTCCCGTAATTTTACCGACGCCAGCGGCGCAGCGGTCGCTGTCGGGATCACGCTCGCCTTGCGCAGTGCCGCGAACACTTCGTCGCGGCTACCGAGCATGTGTACAGCGCCATCACGCAGCATCAGCACCTTGTCGACCGCGCACAGCACATTGGGCCGGTGGGAAATCAGGATTACCGTGGCCCCGCGGGCCTTGAGTTCTGCCAGTGCATCGACCAGGGCCTTTTCGCCAACGTCATCGAGGTTGGCGTTGGGCTCGTCCAGCACTACCAGGTTCGGCTCGCCATACAGCGCACGGGCCAGGGCAATGCGTTGCTTCTGGCCACCGGACAGCGGGCTGCCGTCGGCTGCCAGGCGGGTATCGTAGCCCTGCGGGAAGCGCAGGATCATGTCGTGCACGCCGCTGCTGCGGGCAGCGCGGATCACTGCCTCGCTGTCCACTTCGGCGAAGCGTGCGATGTTCTCGGCGATGGTGCCCTCGAACAACTCCACATCCTGCGGCAGGTAGCCAAGCCAGGGGCCAAGTTCGGCCTTGTTCCAGGTGAAGATGTCGGCGCCGTCCAGGCGTACTTTGCCGGCCTGGGTCGGCCAAACGCCTACCAGCAGGCGGGCGAGGGTGGACTTGCCCGAGGCCGAAGGGCCGATGATGCCCAGGCTTTCACCCGGGACCAGGCTGAAGCTGACCCCGCGCACGATATTGTTGCTGGTGCCGGGGGCACCGGCGATCACGTTTTCCACGGCCAGCATGCCCATCGGCCTTTGCAGTGACATGCTCGGTGGCCGCTGTGGGAAGTCGCCCAGCAGGTCGTTGAGCCGGCCCCAGGCGGAACGGCAGCCCAGCAGTTGCTTCCACGCGGCGATCACCTGTTCTACCGGGGCCAGGGCACGGCCAGTGAGGATCGAGCAGGCGATCATCATGCCAGGGGTGATCTTGCCCTCGATCGCCAGCAGTGCGCCGGCGCCGAGAATCACCGACTGCAAGGTAATGCGCACGAAGCGTCCGGTGCTGCTGATCAGCGCGGCGCGGTCGGAGGCCAGGGTCTGCATCTGCAGGATGCGCAAGTGGCCCTGGTACCAGCGCTTGCCGATCGCCGGCAGCATGCCCATGGCTTCGATCACTTCGGCGTTGCGCAGGTTGTTGTTGGCGTAGCTGGCTGACGACAGGGCGGCCTGGTTGGCCTCGGCCAAGGGTTTTTGCGTGGCTTTCTCGGTGAGGTAGGCCAGGCCCACCAGAATCAGCGAGCCGATCAGCGTGATCAGCCCCAGCAGTGGGTGGATCAGGTAGCTGACCAGCAGGTAGATCGGCGTCCAGGGGGCATCGAAGAAGGCGAACAGGCCGTTGCCGGTCAGAAACTGCCGCACCTGCGCCAGGTCCTGCAGGGCCTGGGCCGGGTTGCCACCGGCGCGGCTCAGGTTGCGCTCGAAGGCGGCGCTGAAGATGCGTCGGTTGAGGTCCATGTCGAGGAAGTTGCCCACTCGGATCAGTACGCGGGTGCGGACCATCTCCAGGGCCGACATCAGCATGAACAAGCCGATCACCAGCAGGGTGAGCATCGTCAGGGTGGTGACGTTGCGGCTGACCAGGGCGCGATCGTACACCTGCAACATATAAATAGCTGGCGTCAACATCATGACGTTTATGACGCCGCTGAAGGCGGCCAAGGCAAAAAAGCTGCGGCGCAGGCGGAACAGCACGTCGGCCAGCTCGGAACGAGTGCGTGGTGGCTTGTGCATCGGGGCCCTCCCTTTATCACCATTCGGGAAGCCCTTGCGGCGCCCCGTGCAGCGGTAATCGTGGCTTCTGGTTGGCTCGCAGGCGGATCGCTCTTATGGCGGATGCTCCAAAACGCTGCGCTGCTCCCACATGCTGGAGCGTAGGTTGCAGCGACATACACGGTAATATCGTTTCGCTCTATAAAGTCTTTTAAGTTTTCATAAGTGCCAATAAAACAGCCATTTGCATCGCATTATCATCGGGCGATGATATTTTCGACGAAATATTGACAAGCTTTTCGCCTGCGACTTTAGTTCTGAAGTATTCGGGCCCTGTGCGAGCTGGGGTCGATGCATGTGCGTTACAGCTGTATCGCATGCTTAACAAGGCCCCCGGACAGCGGGTGCCGGCTTGCGATGATGAGGCCAGTGGGGCCTGCACAAGCGTGTTGTGCCCGCTACGCCTGGAACACCGAACCAGTATCTGCGCACGTCAACACTGACTGGGCGTGGGAAGGACCCTGTTGCCCTGTGTCATCTCCGGACAGATCGAGGGCAATAGAAATGGCAGATTTCAGCAAGTCGGACCTGGAGTTCATCCTCCAGCAGATTTTCATCGCCGAAGCCCACGCCGATGGCGCCAGCCTGATCGACCTGCTGCCCAACAGCCAGGTGCCCTTCGGCCTGCGTACCGTGGACGGCAGCTACAACAACCTGGTGACCGGGCAGAGCGAGTTCGGCGCCGCCGACAACTCGTTCCTGCGTCTGCTCAGTCCCTCCTTCAGCGGCGACTATGCCAGCAGCGGCACGGTCATCGACTCGCAACCACGCACCATCAGCAACCTGATCGTCGACCAGACGGCGAACAACCCGGCCGCGGTCGAAGCCAATGGTGGCGCCGCCCCGGTGATAAGCCCCGGCATCGACGGAGTATTCGGTACCGCTGACGACAAGGAAGTGTTCTTCATCCCCAACGTGTCGCCCGACGTCGGCCTGACCGCCGGCTTCAACGCCTGGATGACCTTCTTCGGGCAGTTCTTCGACCACGGTCTGGACCTGGTGACCAAGAGCAGCACCGACTTCGTGTTCATTCCGCTGCAACCGGACGACCCGCTGTTCGTTGAGGGCAGCCCGACCAACTTCATGGTGCTGTCGCGGGCCGTGCGTACCGCAGGCGCCGATGGTGTGGTGGGTACCGCCGACGATGGCCAGACCAACACCACCTCGCCGTTTGTCGACCAGAGCCAGACCTACAGTTCGCACCCCTCGCACCAGGTATTCCTGCGTGAGTACACGCTCAACGCCGCAGGCGACCCGGTAACCACCGGGCGGCTGATCACCAACCGTGACCTGGGCGCCGATGGCCGCTTCGGCACCGCCGACGATGGCAATGGCGAAAGCGGTGGCATGGCCACCTGGGCAGTGGTCAAGGCTCAGGCCCGCGACCTGCTCGGCATCAACCTGACCGACGCCGACGTGCACAGCGTGCCGCTGCTGGCCACCGACCCCTACGGCAACTTCCTGCGCGGGCCCAACGGCATGCCGCAGGTGGTGATGCGCGTGAACAATGGCGCCGACGGCATCGCCGGTACCGCCGACGACGTCACCACGCTGGTCGAAGGCAACCGCGACGCGCCGATCAGCCTGGCCAATGCCGTGAGCACCGGGCATGGCTTCCTTGACGACATCGCGCACAACGCTGCACCGGTGATCGTGAACGGTGTGCTGCAGGCCGACGCCGACACCGCCGTGGGCAACGCGCAACCGGTGGGGCCGGGCGGCAACAACCTGACCTACGACAACGAACTGCTCGACGCTCACTACATCGCTGGTGACGGTCGGGTGAACGAAAACATCGGCCTGACCGCCGTGCACCACGTGTTCCACTCCGAGCACAACCGCCTGGTACAGCAGACCAAGGACACCTTGCTGGCCGCCGGTGACCTGGCGTTCCTCAACCAATGGCTGATCGATGATGTTGCTGCCATCCCCACCACGCCCGCCGAAATCGCCGCGCTGGTATGGGACGGCGAGCGGCTGTTCCAGGCCGCCAAGTTCGGCACCGAAATGCAGTATCAGCACTTGGTGTTCGAAGAGTTCGCCCGCACCATCCAGCCGCAGATCGACGAATTCCTCGCCCCCAACGGCTACGACACCTCGATCGACCCGGCCATCCTCGCCGAGTTCGCCCACGTGGTTTACCGCTTCGGCCACTCGATGCTGACCGAAACCGTCGACCGTTTCGACCCGGCGTTCAACCCGGTATCCGGCGACCCGACCAACCCCGACCAGCAGCTTGGCCTGATAGCCGCCTTCCTCAACCCGCTGGCATTCGCTGGCAGTGGTGCGACTGCCGACGAGGCTGCCGGCGCGATCATCCGCGGCGTCACCCGCCAGCTGGGCAACGAAATCGACGAGTTCGTCACCGAGGCGTTGCGCAACAACCTGCTTGGCCTGCCGCTGGACCTGCCCGCGCTGAACATCGCCCGAGGGCGTGACACCGGCATTCCCACCCTGAACGAGGCGCGCCGCGATTTCTACGCCATGACCGGCGACAGCCAGCTCAAGCCTTACATCAGCTGGGCCGACCTTGCCGATCACCTCAAGCACCCGGCGTCGCTGATCAACTTCATTGCCGCCTACGGCACCCACGCCACCATCACCGGGGCGGACACCGAAGCGGCCAAGCGCGCCGCTGCCGTAGCACTGGTGCTCGGCGGTGACGGCGCGCCTGCGGACCGCCTGGACTTCCTCAACGGTACCGGCGCCTATGCCAATGTGACACTGGTCGGCGCGGACGGCATCGCCGGCACTGCCGACGACATCACTGGCGTGACCGTGACCGGTGTCGATGACATCGATTTCTGGGTCGGCGGCCTGGCCGAGCAGAAAATGCCATTCGGCGGCATGCTCGGTTCCACCTTCAACTTCGTCTTCGAAACCCAGCTGGAAGCCCTGCAGAACGGCGACCGGTTCTACTACCTGGCGCGCACCGCGGGCATGAACTTTGGCACTGAACTGGAGAACAACTCCTTTGCCAAGCTGATCATGCGCAACTCCGATGTCACGCACCTGTCCAATACCGTGTTCCTCACACCGACCTTCACCCTTGAGGTGGACCAGGCTAACCAGTTCACCGGGCTGGGCGCAGATGGCCGGGCCGACCCGACGGGCGGCATCATGATCAACGGCGTCGAAGTGGTGCCGCTGGTGATCCGTGACAACCCCGATACCGTGGGGCCAGACAGCAACTACCTGCACTACACCGGTGAGGATCACGTGGTTCTGGGTGGTACCGCGGCCGACGACATCATTGTTGCTGGCGAGGGCGACGACACGGTGTATGGCGACGGCGGCAACGACACCCTGGAAGGCGGCGCCGGCAACGATGCGGTACTGGGCGGTGCCGGTGACGACATCATCACCGACTCGTTCGGCGACAACCGCCTGGAAGGCAACGACGGCAACGACGTGATCGTCGTTGGCAGCATGCTGGTGGGCGGCAACCTGATCCTGGGTGGCAACGGCCAGGACTTCATCATCACCACCGAAGACATCAGCACCACCTTCGGCGGCCAAGGGGATGACTTCATCCTCGGAGCCAAGACCAACCTGCCGCCTACCGGCAACGAGGGTGACGACTGGATCGAGAGGGGCACCCAGGACGGCGCGCCCGGCGACAACTTTGCACCGCTGCTGGGTGACGAAGTGATCGGCAACGACATCTTCGTCGGTGGCGGTGGCTTCGACGAGATGATCGGCGAGGGCGGCGACGACATCTTCGTCGGCAGTGACGCCCAGGACAAGATGGATGGCATGTCCGGTTTCGACTGGATCATCAACAAGAATGACCAGGTTGGCGTCACCGTCGACCTGACCCTGGCCGCGCTGGCCCAACCCCATGGCAACGCACCGCCCCAGAACACTGGTGTGTTCCAGCCGGTAGGCGCTTCGCCAGCCTCAATCCTCGACCGCTTCGCCGAGGTCGAGGGTGTGTCCGGTTCGAACTTCGCCGACGTGCTCAAGGGCGACAACGTCGATGCCGTGACCATCCTCAACCATGGCGGAGCCACCGGCAGTGCCTTGACCAACGTTGCGCTGATCCGGGGTCTGCAACAGTTCCTGGCAGACGCCGGGTTGCCAACCACCGGCTTTGCCACTGGCAACATCATGCTCGGTGGCAACGGCAGCGACCTGATCGAAGGCCGTGGCGGTGATGACCTGATCGACGGCGACAAGTGGCTCAATGTGCGCATCGCCGTGTACGCGCCGGAAGACGTCAACCACACCGGCCCTGAGATCGCCAGCTTCGACAGCATGGTCGACATGATTCCGTTCATGCTCGACCGTACCTACAGCCCCGGCCAGCTGAAGGCCGTGCGGGAAATCCTGCCCGGCACCTCGACCGGTGGCGCGGCCTTCGACACGGCCGTGTTCTCCGGCTTGCAGAATGAGTACGTGGTCACCCAGAACACCCGTGGCACCGCTGATACCAGCGACGATGTGTGGACCGTGACCGATACCGTGGACGGTCGCGATGGTGTCGATACGCTGTTGCACATCGAACGTCTGCAGTTCTCCGACGGCCAGCGCGTACTGGTGGAAGGGCTGAATGCGCAGCCTACCGGCAGCCCGGCCATTACCGACGGCAACGGCGGTGCGATCACCGTGGGCGATGTCCTTACGGTAAACGTGGCTGGCGTGCTGGATGCCGACAACATCAGCGCCGGTAACCCACTGGGCACGCTCGCCGACCGTTCGGTGTCGTACTACTGGCAGTTCGAGGCTACTCCGGGCAGTGGCGTGTTCGAAGACATCATCCTGCTGCCGGCAGGCGACCTGGCGTTCCAGAGCGCCGACGGCACCACGTTCAAGGTGTCGCCAGACCTGGCCGGGCTGGCCCTGCGGGTCAAGGCGATCTACCAGGACGCCCACGGCACTACCGAAGTGCTGTTCTCCCAGCCCACCGCCGTGGTGCAGCCGGGCGCGCCTGTGGTACCGACGCCGGCCACGCCGGTGGTGGATGCCACTGCAGGCGGTCCGGGCCTGAACATGGTGCGCTCCGACCTCAACTTCATCCTCGACCAGATCAGGATCGCCGAGGCCGACGCCAACGGGGCTGACATCCTCTCGCTGCTGCCCAACATTCGTTCGGCGCTGGGCCTGCGCACGGTGGATGGCTCGAACAACAACCTGATGAACCTCAACGGCATCAACAACACCGAGTTTGGTGCCGCCGACAATGTCTTCCCACGAGTGACCGACCCGGTGTTCAACCCGGCTGAAGGTGCACCGGCCGGCTTCTTCGGTCCTGGTTCGCCGGCCATTCCGGGCTCGTCGTACGAGCAGACCAGCGGTCCGGTGTTCGACTCGCAGCCGCGCACCATCAGCAACCTGATCGTCGACCAGACCTCCAACAACCCGGCGGCCTATGCCACCGCATACGACCCGGGTGTGGACGGCGTGCTCAACTTCGGCGCCGTGGGCAACGACGACGTGCTCAAGGACGGCGTGCGCATCGTCGCCAGCCCGGGCCTGGACGGCCAGTTCGGCACCGCCGACGACCACGACGTGTACCTGTTCGAGAACACCGCCGCCGATGCTGGCCTGTCCGCGCCGTTCAACGCCTGGATGACCTTCTTCGGGCAGTTCTTCGACCATGGCCTGGACCTGGTCACCAAAGGGGGCTCGGGCACCATCTACATCCCGCTGCAACCGGATGACCCGCTGTACGTGGAGGGCGGTTTCACCAACTTCATGGTGGTGACCCGTGCCACCAACCTGCCTGGGCCAGATGGCATCCTCGGTAACGCCGACGATATTCACGAGCACACCAACACCACCACGCCATTCGTGGACCAGAACCAGACCTACAGCTCGCACCCTTCGCACCAGGTGTTCCTGCGCTCCTATCTGATGACCGACGCTGGCCCGGTTGCCACTGGCCGGTTGATCACCAACCGTGACCTGGGTGCAGATGGCAAGTACGGTACCGCGGACGATACGGAAATCGGTGGCATGGCGACCTGGAAAGTGGTCAAGGCCCAGGCCCGTGACCTGCTTGGCATCAACCTGACCGATGCCGATGTCGACAACGTGCCGCTGCTGGCTACTGACGCCTACGGCAACTTCATCAAGGGGCCGAACGGCTTCCCTATGGTGGTGATGAAAGGGGCTGACGGCATTGCCGGCACTGCCGATGACGAGCAGATCGAGGGCAACCCGCTGGCGCCGATCGACCTGACCAACGCCGTACGCACCGGTCACCAGTTCCTTGCCGACATTGCCCACAATGCCGTGCCGGTGTTCAGTAATGGCGTGCTGGTACCTGATGCCGATACCGATGCGGGCAATGCCGTGCCAGTGAACCCGCAGACCGGTGCCAACCTGGCCTACGACAACGAACTGCTCGATGCGCACTACATCGCCGGCGACGGCCGGGTCAACGAGAACATCGGCCTGACCGCCGTGCATGCGATCTTCCACTCCGAGCACAATCGGTTGGTGGCCCAGACCAAGGACACCGTACTCGATTCGGGCGACCTGGCCTTCATCAACGAGTGGCTGCTCAACCCGCTGACCGCGCTGCCGGCCAGCCAGGCCGAGATCGACGCGCTGGTGTGGAATGGCGAGCGTTTGTTCCAGGCGGCCAAGTTCGGTACCGAGATGCAGTACCAGCATTTGGTGTTCGAGGAGTTCGCCCGCACCGTGCAACCGCGGGTCGACCTGTTCTTCGCCCCGACCCAGGTGTATGACGTCGACCTCGATGCGTCGATCGTGGCCGAGTTCGCCCACACCGTGTACCGCTTCGGCCACTCGATGCTGACCGAGACCGTCGACCGCTTCAACGTCGACTTCACCGTCATCGGCGACCCGAACAGTGCCAACCCCGACCAGCAACTGGGCCTGATCGCGGCGTTCCTCAACCCGCTGGCGTATGCCGCCAGTGGCGTTACCCCCGAGGATGCCACCAGCGCCATCGTGCGCGGGGTCACCCGCCAGGCCGGTAACGAAATCGACGAGTTCGTCACCGAGGCGCTGCGCAACAACCTGCTCGGCCTGCCGCTGGACCTGCCGGCGATCAACATCGCCCGTGGCCGCGATGTCGGTATCCCCTCGCTGAACGCCGTGCGCCGCGACATCTACGCGCAAACCGGCGACACCCAGCTCAAGCCGTACACCAGCTGGGTCGACCTGGTGCAGCACCTGAAGCATCCGGAGTCGCTGATCAACTTCATCGCCGCCTACGGCACCCACAGCACCATCACCGGAGCCGTCACGTTACTGGAAAAACGCGCAGCGGCCATGGCCTTGGTGTTCGGCGGTGACGGTGCGCCAGCCGATCGCCTGGACTTCCTCAACAGCACCGGCGCCTACGCCAACGTCACCCTGCCTGGCAAGGATGGCGTGCTTGGCACCGCCGATGACCTGAGGGCGGTAACCGTGACCGGGGTCGATGCCATCGACCTGTGGATCGGCGGCCTGGCCGAAGCGAAAACCCCGTTCGGCGGGATGCTCGGCAGCACCTTCAACTTCGTGTTCGAGAACCAGATGGAGAAATTGCAGGACGGCGACCGCTTCTACTACCTGGAGCGCACCGCCGGCCTGTCGATGAACGCCGAGCTGGAAAGCAACTCGTTCGCCAAGCTGATCATGGCCAACACCTCGGCCACCCACCTCCCTGGCCTGGTGTTCTCTGACGTAGGCTTCTACCTGGAAGTGGACCAGAGCAAGCAGTTCAACGAAGGCCTTGGCAGTGCCGACCCCCTGGGCGAAAACGGCGAGCAGGTGGTGTTCCGCGACAGCCCGCTGACAGCAGGCCCGGACACCAACTACATCCGCTATTCCGGTGACCAGCACATCGTGCTGGGTGGCACCGACGGTGACGACATCCTGGTCTCCAGCGAGGGTGACGACACGGTCTGGGGCGATGGTGGCAACGACCGCATCGAAGGTGGCGATGGCAACGACCAGCTGCGTGGTGGTGCCGGCGACGACATCATCAGCGACATGGGTGGTGACGACAACATCCAGGGCGGCGACGGCAACGATGTGCTGCACGGCGGTAATGGCGTCAACCTGATCATCGGCGGTTTCGGCAACGACTTCATCGTTACCGGTGAGGACGCTTCCGAAGCCATCGGCGGCCAGGGCAACGACTTCATCCTGGGCAGCAAGGCCAACGAGCAGGACATGGGTAACGAAGGCGACGACTGGATCGAGAAGGGCACCTCGGACGGTGCGCCTGGCGACAACTTCGACCCGCTCGGCAACGACCCGGTCATCGGCAACGACGTGTTCATCGGCGGTAACGAGAACGACAAGTTCAACGGTGAAGGCGGCGACGACATCATGGTCGGCAGCCTTGGTTTCGGTGACCGCTACATTGGTGGCTCCGGCTACGACTGGGCGACCTTCAAGGGCCTGGCCCAGGGCGTCACCATCGACTTCAGTGACCGCTTCTTCGATGTGCCGCCGGTACCGGGGTCGGGCGCGTCCGCGCTGGTGCGTTTCGACATCATGGAAGGCCTGTCCGGTTCTGCCCATGGTGACTTCCTGCGCGGTGACAGCGAAACCGCTGCGACCTTGCCGACCAACGGCGCCAACGGCAGCGTGTTGACCAACATCAGCCTGATCGACGGCCTGGCCGGCCTGCTGGCTGCCGGGGCGACGTTCTACGATGGTGGCAATATCATCCTCGGCGGCAGTGGTAGCGACCTGATTGAAGGCCGGGGCGGCGACGACATCCTCGACGGTGACAAGTGGCTGAACGTGCGCATCAGCGTGCGCGCCAACAGCGACGGCACCGGCCCGGAAATCGCCAGCTACGACAGCATGGAGCCAATGGTGCCGCTGATGCTCAATGGCACCTACAACCCGGGCCAGCTGGTGATCGTCCGTGAAATCCTCAACGGCACCGACAGCTACGACACGGCGGTGTTCTCGGGGGTGTCCACCGACTACAGCGTGGTGGTCGACGGCAACTCGGTGATCGTCACCGACCTGGTCGACGGGCGCGATGGTGTCGACCGTCTGACCGGTATCGAGCGCCTGCAGTTCTCCGACAGCTCGCAGGCCTCCGGCGTGGGCACTGCCGTCAACGCCGGCCCAACGGGCCACCTGGCGATCCTCGATGCTGCCACCGGTCTGCGTAACGACACATCGGTCAGTGGCCAACTGCTGCGGGTGAGCAACCTGGCGGTGCACGATGCCGACAACGTCAGCGCCACCAACGCAAGCGGCGCCATCAACGGCCCTGTGGCTTACTACTGGCAAGTAGAGACCCTGCCAGGCTCGGGGGTGTACGAAGACATCACCTTCGTCGCCGCCGGTGAGGTTTCGCGGGCGACCGGCACCACCTACCGGGTCACGGATGATGTGGCGGGGCTGAACATCCGCGTACGGGCGGTGTACCAGGATGCCAAGGGTACGCTGGAAATCGTCGATTCGTCGCCAAACAGCGCGCCGAGCGCCGGGCCGACCGTGACCGGGCTGCTGGTGCAGAACCAGACCCTCACCGCCAACACGGCAACCATCGTCGATGCCGACGGCCTGAGCAACCCGCAGTTCACCTTCCAGTGGCAGTCCAACCGGGGGCTCGGCTGGGTCAATATTGCCGGTGCCATCAGCAGCACCTTTGTCCTGACCCAGGAGCAAGTGGGGCAGAACATGCGGGTACTGGTCAGCTATGTGGATGACTTCGGCGTGCAGGAAAGCATCGCCTCCGACATCCTCGACCCGGTGGCCAACGTCAACGATGCGCCTACCGGTGCCGTGTTGATCAGTGACACTACGCCAGACCAGGGGCAGACACTGACGGCACTTACCGGCGGTATTGCCGATCTGGACGGGCTGGGTGCGTTCAGCTTCCAGTGGCAGCAAGGTAGCGGTACGACGTTTACCGACATTGCCGGTGCAACTGCCGCTACCTTCACCCCAGGTCCGTCGCAAGGGCACTTCCAACTGCGCGTGCTGGTGCGTTACACCGATGGCTTCGGCGCCCTGGAAACGGTGACCTCTGCACCGACGGCGGAGGTGCCTGCGGTGCCAGGCGTGACGCTGGTCGGTACAACCGCAGCAGATACTCTGACCGGCACCGTGGGTGACGATGTGCTGCTTGGTCTGGCCGGTAACGACACGCTCATTGGCCTGACCGGGTTCGATCAGTTGTTCGGTGGTGATGGCGACGACACGCTCGATGGCGGTGAGGGCAACGATACCCTCGACGGCGGTGCGGGCAACGACGTGCTCAATGGTGGGTTGGGTGCAGATGCGATGGCGGGCGGTGCCGGCAACGACACCTTTGTCGTCGACAACGTGGGTGACACTATCAGCGAGGCGGCTGGCGGGGGCTCTGACCAGGTGCAGACCAACCTGGCAAGCTACACCCTGGGCGCTAACCTGGAGAGCCTGAGCTTTACTGGCACCGGCAACTTCATCGGAGTGGGTAATCCCCTGGCCAATACCATCGTCGGTGGTGCCGGAAACGACTTCCTCAACGGTGGTGCAGGTATCGACCAGCTGGTGGGTGGTGCCGGTAACGACAGTTATGTAGTCGACAATGCCGCCGATGTGCCTGTGGAGCAGGCAGGCGCCGGTACTGACCTGGTGCGGACGACGCTGACCAACTGGACGCTGGGCAACAACCTGGAGAACCTGAGGTACTTTGGCGTCGCCAACTTCACCGGTACCGGTAATGCCCTGGACAACGTCATCACCGGCGGTTCAGGTAATGACATCCTCACCGGCAACGCCGGTAACGACACACTCGACGGTGGGCTCGGCACGGACACCATGATCGGCGGAGCTGGTGATGACACCTTTGTCGTCGACAACGCCGCAGACGTCGTCGTCGAGGTGTTGGGCGGAGGTTCCGATCTGGTGCGCACCAGCCTGGCGAGCTACACACTCGCGGCTAATCTGGAGAGCCTGAGCTTTACCGGTACTGGCAACTTCACAGGTGTAGGTAATGGCCTGGACAACACCATCGTCGGCGCCGCCGGAAACGACTTCCTCAACGGCGGCGCGGGTATCGACCTGTTGGTGGGTGGTACCGGCAACGACAGCTATGTAGTCGATAATGCCGGGGACATAGTCGTGGAACAGGCGGGGGCTGGTACTGACCTGGTGCGCACGACGCTGACCAGCTGGACGCTGGGCAATAACCTGGAGAACCTGACCTACTTCGGTGCCGCAAACTTCACCGGTACCGGTAACGGCCTGAACAACGTCATTACCAGTGGCTCGGGCAATGATGTCCTAAACGGTGGGGCAGGTGCAGATACGATGACGGGTGGTGCCGGTAACGACACCTATGTCGTCGACAACGTGGGTGACACCGTCACCGAGGCGGCTGGCGGCGGCACGGACCAGGTGCAGACCAGCCTGGCAAGCTACACGTTGGGCGCTAACCTGGAGAATCTGAGCTTTACCGGCATCGGTAACTTCATCGGTGTGGGTAATGCCCTGGCCAATACCATCGTCGGTGGTGCCGGAAACGACTTCCTTAATGGTGGTGCGGGTATCGACCAATTGGTGGGTGGCGCCGGCAACGACAGCTATGTGGTCGACAATGCCGGGGATGTGCTCGTGGAACAGGCCGGCGGTGGTACCGACCTGGTGCGCACCACGCTGACCAGCTGGACGCTGGGCAGCAACCTGGAGAACCTGAGGTACTTTGGCGTCGCCAACTTCACCGGTACCGGTAATGCCTTGGACAACGTCATCACCGGTGGCTCAGGTAATGACACCCTCACCGGTAGTGCGGGTAACGACCAACTGCTGGGTGGCATTGGCAACGATACCCTGGACGCAGGTGACGACAACGACAGTCTCGACGGTGGTCTCGGTGACGATATCCTGAACGGTGGGGCGGGTAGCGACACGCTGTTCGGCGATGATGGCAACGACATCCTGTCGGGTGGTAGCGGCAATGACTTCCTCAACGGTGCGGTTGGCGATGATACGGTCAACGGCGGCGCGGGCGATGACACGATGATGGCCACTGATGGCAACGATGTCTTCCAGTTCGCCGCGGGCTTCGGCAATGACCTGATCATCAACTTCGATAGCGATGCGACGGGTGGGCAGGACCTGCTGGATATCACTGCCTTCAACATCACCGCGGCCACCTTTGCCGCCAACGTTACCATCGCCGATGACGGCGCGGATACGTTGGTCAGCATCGGTGCTACCGACTCCATCCGCCTGGTGGGAGTGGCGGACGCAACCACAGTGACTGCAGCGGACTTCAACCTGTCGGTTTGAGGAACTGAAGGGTAAGTTGTTTGCTTGAAATGCCGGGGCTGCTGCGCAGCCCGTCGCGACACAAGGCCGCTCCTACAGGGGATCACGTATCTTCTGTAGGAGCGGCCTTGTGTCGCGACGGGCCGCAAAGCGGCCCCATGTGCAAATCGACAATGGCCCGGAGGCGCGCGTTATACTCCGCGCCCTTTGCCCATGCCCGGAATCCGCCCATGCGCCAGGTTTTGCTCATCGTCGATGTCCAGTCCACCTTCAGCCCGCCCGAGTGGCTGGTCGATGGCCTGCGCCGGTTGTCGGCCACCATCCCCACCATCGCCTCGATCGAGTTGCACGACGAACAGGTCACGCCGTTCGAGCGTCAACTCGGCTGGCACCCGGCGGCCGAAGACGAGAGCCTGGTCGAAGCTGACCAGGTATTCGTCAAGCATGGTTACGGGCAGAGCGCCGAGGCCATCGAGTACATCCGGCAACTGGGTGTGGAACGGGTGCTGGTGTGTGGGCTACAGACTGAAACCTGTGTGCTGGCCGCCGGTTTTGCCCTGTTCGATGCGGGGCTGATGCCCACCTTGGTCACCGACATGACGGTAGGGGCTTCGCTGGACCGGTCGGGCAAGCTGGGGATCGAGCTTTGGCAGCACCACTTCCGCCAGGTTACCACCTCGGTTGAGGTGCTGGCCGAACTGGCCGCGCAAGGCTAGTTGATGTAGTCACCAGGATGAGGCTGACCTTTTCCTTCCAGACCAGCGCGGTCCATGTAGGAGCAGCCTTGTGCTGCGAAGCGGCCGATACAGGCGCAGCAAGTGTTGTCGTCTGCACCGGCCTTTTCGCAGCGCAAGGCTGCTCCTGCAGAGGTCGCCAGAGGTATGGCCTCAAGCCACATCCACCAGCACGATCTCGCTGTCCTCGATGGCGGTCACCCGCAGCACCTCCTCCTGCTCGATCGCCACGCCATCGCGCGCCTTGGCCCGCAGCCCGTTGACCTCCACCAGCCCCTTGGCCGGCACCAGGTAGCCCCGGCGTGCGGCATCGAAACGGTACTCGGCAGTTTCACCGGCACGCAGGGTGGCAGCCACCAGCCGCGCATCGGTGCGGATCTGCAGGCTGTCCTCATCGCCCGCACGGCCGCTGGCCAGGGTCACGAAGCCTTCGCCACGCTCACCTTTAGGGAACGGCCGGCTACCCCACTGCGGTGCTTCACCGGTGCGCTCCGGCACGATCCAGATCTGGAAAATACGTGTGTCGACATCTTCCAGGTTGTACTCGCTATGCACGATGCCAGTACCGGCGCTCATCACCTGTACGTCACCGGCTTCGGTACGGCCTTTGTTACCCAGGCTGTCCTGGTGGCTGATCGCGCCTTCACGCACATAGGTGATGATTTCCATGTCGCGGTGTGGGTGCGGCGGAAAGCCGCTGCCGGCAGCGATCAGGTCGTCGTTCCACACCCGCAGGTTGCCCCAGTGCATGCGCGCCGGATCGTAGTACTCGGCAAACGAGAAATGGTGGTGGGCGTCGAGCCAGCCGTGGTTGGCGTGGCCGAGGCTTTCGAATGGTCGCAGTTGCAGCATGGTCGTGCTCCTTTAATCAGTGGAATGAGGCCATGATGCGTCAAAAAAGCATCGAAAATAAGCGTAAATATCGGCTTAAAATAATCAGTAAATTTGATTGATGCGGATGGAGTATTTTATCCGTTTCATCGCCTAATCCACTGATATGCAAGCATTCGCTGGCGATTTTTTGTCGATGCGGCGAACATGCCCGCTGATTTTGTTTTTCAACGGAGTGACCGTGGCCCACGAGCAACCCAAGGCCCCCGCCGACCTTACCCCTCCTGCCCAGCTGCCCTGGTTTCGCCGCCTGGCGGCCCGCCTGCTGGGGCGTGGTCTGACCCGCCTGCAGGCCCAGCACCGCGACTCCTGGTTCCTCGGCCACGCCAGTGGCCAGCGCAGTGGCCATGCCGATGGCGTGCGTGAAGGGTTCGAACGCGGGCGGGTGGAAGGTTACGAGGCCGGGCGGCAGGTGCTGGTGATCCGCGATACCCGGCCCGACATCGCCGCGGTGCCGGGCCGGGATGACAACCTGTTCGATGACTGGCGCCTGCCCCTGACTGCCGAGCTGAAAAAGCGCTTCAAGGCCGATGTCGCCCAGCGCCTGCCCGCCGAGGCGCAACCCAGTGCCGCGCAATGGAAGCTGATTTTCAGCGACACACCGTCCACCTGCGTGGTGGCAGGGGCCGGGGCGGGCAAGTCCACCTCGCTGGTGCTGCGCATCCTGCTGTTGCGCCATTACCTGGGTTACGAGCTGGATGCGATGACCGTAGTCACCTTCACCCGCGAGTCGCGCAAGGACTTCATCAAGCGCCTGCTGCAGGTGTTCGCCCTGTGGCAGATCAACCTGCAACCGCTGCAGGCCCGCGAGCTGGTGCGCACGTTCCATTCGCGCATCCTGCCGCTGGTACGCAGCCTGCCGGGCTTTGGCCAGGTGCGCGCGTTCGAAACGCTGGGCAACGAGATGCCGGCCGGGCGTGAAGCCGATGCCGAGAGCAACCCGTTCGACCTGCGTCTGAACGATGCCCAGCGCCAGCAGCTGAACCAGTGCTACAGCACACTGCTGGGCGAGAGCCCGCGTTTTGCCGAGCTGGTCGGCCTGTTGCGCAGCGAAGCCCTGCAGCTGAAGCCGCTGGACCCCAATAACCCCGATGTGCAGAAGCGCGCCCAGGTAACCCAGCTGGCTGCCCAGCGTGACGAAGAGCTGTGCGACGTCATCGAGGATCTGTGGTTCGCCGCCGGCGCCTGGCCGATCAAAGGTATCGAACCTTGCCGCGAGACCGTCGAGATCCGTGGCAGCCGCTTTCATGTGCATGGCCGTCTGGCCGGCCAGGGGCCTTTGCTCGTGCTGGGCTTCGACCCGGCGGAAAGCGCGCAGTACCAGCGCCCTGGCGCCAAGCTGGCGGTGCGCGCCGAATGGGCGGTCAAGCGCACCCTGTTGCAGGCCTTCTGCGACCAGCCGCTGATCTGGCTCGACAACTACGCCATGGCCCGGCGCCTGGCTGCTTCGCTGGCCGGTGACGCCGTGGCCGGCCCCGGCTTCGAATACAAGGTCAAGGGCGAACTGGCCCCGGCGCCGCTGCTCGATGCCTTTGTCGGTGCGGCGAATTTCATCGAGAACCTCGGCCTGGAGGTGAACACTGCCGTGGCGGCGATGAGCTTCCCGTCCGGTGACAGCGATGCGCTGTTCTTCGAGGCCCTGGCCCTGTACTGGAAGGCCCTGGAGGCGCACCTGCTGGACCAGTCGCCGCCGGTGATGAGCTACAACCGCATGTTCGCCTTGTTCGGCGAAAACAACCCGGAAAACCTGCAATTGCTGCCCGACCCGTTACTGCGGCCGCTGGCACACCTGATGATCGACGAGTTCCAGGATGTGTCACCGCAGATCGTCAGCTGGCTGCGTGCCAGCCTCGCCGAGATCCGTCGGCGAGGACCGGCGATGCATACCGGGCGCCATGCCCAGCATTCGTCCTTGCTGTGCGTGGGCGACGACTGGCAGTCGATCTACGGCTGGCGTGGCAGTTCGCCCAAGTACTTCATGGAGTTCACCAAGGCCTTCCCGTCGCCGGCCAACACCCGGGTGATGCTGGTCGACAACTACCGTTGCCAGCAGCAGGTGATCGACGCGGCCGAACACTTGGTCAAGGGCACCCCGGCGATTGCCGGAAAGAAAGCTCGGGCCAGCGGCCCGGCGGCCGAGCTGCCAGGTTCGCCGGTCAAGGTGTTCGACCGTGACGAGGCAGCCCTGGGTGAAACGCTGATCGAGCACTACCAGCGTGGCGAGTCGGTGATGATGCTGTACCGCAAGGGCAGCGACAGGGCGCTGATGAGCGAGCACCTGCAAGGCGTGCTGCACGCCGAGGCGGCGTTGCCGGCCGAGCAGCGCCGGCTGCGCCAGTTGACCTACCACAGTGCCAAGGGCTTACAGGCCGATGCAGTGTTCATGCTGGGCGACTGCCAGTACCTGACCAGTTCACCCTACAAGAACCAGGTGTATCGCCAGGCCGGGTTGGGCAAGGCCGGTGATGCCCAGCCGTTCGATACCGCGCAGAAGGAAGAGGTGCAGCGCCTGGCCTATGTGGCGGTAACCCGCGCGGTCAGGCACTGCTATTGGCATGTGGAGGCGGCCAACGCAGAGGCGGCGGCAGCGCCACGTGCGTCTAGCCAGGTGGATGGGCGGCAGGCCTTCTTCGAAGACCTGCGTGGTCGTTGATCAGCGTTCAGGTATCGAGGATGTCCGCTTGCCGGGTAAGGCTCAGCAGTAGCCCGGCTTCCACCTCCTGCTGTGCCTGGGCCAAGGCGTTCGTAGCGTTGACATAGGCTTCCTCATTGAGGGGAACCCGACGTAGCGTGCCGTTTTCGTCCAGGCAGTCCTTGCGGATGCTTTGCACGATGCGGCGGGTATGGTCGGGGTACATCGTTCGGCACCAAGTCGACAGGTTTCGCCTCGGCATGCGGTGGTATTTAGTTGAATGCACAGGTCGGTCCTGTGCACGAGAGGGTCGGTAGGGGAGCAGCGCGGGCAGGACTGTTGGGAGATGGTGGAGCAAGGCATGGGGTAGGCATGTCGTGTGGATGATGCCGGTGTGTGGGGTATGGGCCGGCGTCATGTGATGCCTGGCCATGGGCCGGCGCTCTATCAGGGAGAACTACGATGCATTCGCTGTGCAGTCCCAAGGATCACCTGCTGGACCTCGACGGTATTGAAATAGCGGTACGGACCTGGGGGGCGGAAGACGGCATCCCCGTGCTGGCCCTGCATGGCTGGCTGGACAACGCCGCCTCGTTCGAGCGCTTGGCCCCGATGCTCGACGGCTGCTTCGTGGTCGCCCCCGACCTGGTCGGCCACGGTCGCTCGGACCATCGCCGCCACGACAGTGGCTACTACCTGTGGGAACATGCCGAGGATATGCTGGCGGTGACTGACCGCCTGGGCCTGGCGCAATTTCATGTGCTGGCACATGGCATGGGCACCGGGGTGGCATCGCTGCTGGCGGCCATGACCAGCAGTATCGCCAGCATGACCTTCCTCGACGGCATGGGTGCACCGTTCACGGTGGCCGAGGATGACCGTGTGCAGCACTTGGCCCGGGCCTACCGGCTCAAACGCATGGTGCAGCGCAGCCAGCTGCAAGGCTTTGCCGAGCCGGACGTCGGCCGTTTCGAGGACCTGGACACAGCCCTGGAGCAACGCCGCGAGCGTCTGGATACCGGGCTGTCGGAAGGGGCGGCGCGGCTGCTGGCGCTGCGTGACCTACTGCAGCTGGGCGAGGGCTATTGCTGGCGTCACGACCCGCGCCTGGTGCTGCCCGAACCCATGCCGCTGACCGAGCGCGAAGCCTGCGACCTGCTCAGCCAGATCCGTTGCCCGTTGTACCTGCTGTTCGGCCGCCAGGGGGCATTCACCGGTGAGGCCTTTACCCGGCGCCAGGCGGCCTTGCCCAGCCAGGCGAAGATCTCCTGGCACCCGGGCGGGCACCACTTCCACCTGGATGCGCCGGACCGGTCGCTGGTCGACCAGCTGCTGCGGATCCTGGCCCGCCATGAAGGGGGCGTGCTGCAACGGTTGGTAAACGAGTAACTGGATATGGTCATGTCATGCGCACGTGGGCTATGGTGGTGAATCTCATCGAGCTTGCATGATCCCTTGTGGGTGGTTGTCCAGCTCTTTGGGCTGCGCTGTTGCGCAGACAACAGATCTCACTCGCTTGGCGCGTCCTTTGTAGGAGCAGCCTTGTGCTGCGAAGAGGCCGGTAAAGGCAACAGACAAGCATTTTCAGTACCGACCTCTTCGCAGCACAAGGCTGCTCCTACAGGCCCCTGGCAAACCAATGAGCTAATGCGGGCACGCCCGCTCCCACAGGAATCCAGCGGCCACAAGGAGCCTTGGCATGCGACCATTCGCCATCAAGCACATCGACCACCTCGTCCTGCGGGTCAGCGACCTGGAGCGCAGCGTCGCCTTTTACACCGAACTGCTCGGCTGCACGGTCAGCCGCGTGCGCGAAGACCTGGGCATGGTCCATCTGGCCACCGGTACGGCTATGATCGACCTGGTGACCCTGGACGGCCCGTTGGGTAAGCCTGGTGGGGCGGCGCCGGGGGCCGAGGGGCGCAACCTGCACCATTTCTGCCTGCGCATCGAGCCGTTCGACGAGCCAGCACTGAGGGCCTACCTGCAAGCCGCAGGGGTTAAGGTTGAACCTGCCGAAAAGCGCTATGGCGCTGAAGGTGAGGGGCTGTCGCTGTACTGCTACGACCCGGATGGCAACCAGGTCGAGCTGAAAGGGCCGGTACCAGCAGCGGAGGCGTCATGAGTAACCTTCGCAACGCTCCCTCCAGCCGGTTCGCTGCTGATCGGCACGCCGTTCTTCATCTTCTTCGGCAGCCTGTCCGACCGCATTCCTGCCGACGGTGGCGTTTGCCATGGTGGTGGCGACCGGAGATATCTATTACGGCTTGTGGTACCCGATCGGGATTGCGGGGGGCGCGTAGATAACTGAAATTGCAAGCAATCCGCGTACCCTGTGGGAGCGGCTTTAGCCGCGAAGAATCCAACGCGGTGCATGGCACTGGCTGCGCCGGTGTTCGCGGCTAAAGCTGCTCCCACAGGGTCCCTGCTAATTCAATGAGTTATGTGCAGTTCTATGAGAGCGGGTCACCCGCGAAGCGGCCGGCACAGTCAACCTATCAGTCGAAATAACCACGCAACCCAAAGACATACCCGGTATCCACCCCAGCAGCCTCGCCCCGGCTCCAGCGCTTCTTCAACACGAACTCGAACGCCGGCTCGTACAGCCCGTCACGCACCAGCGCACCCGCCAGCACCTCCACGTCGTACCAGCCATTGTCCAGTTCGATGATCGGCCGCCCCGGCACCTGGTAGCGTGCCATCAGGTCTCCCAGTGTCTTGGGCGTGAAGTGCTGCAGGATGCGCCAGGTGTACAGCATCAACGCACCGTGCTCGACCTGCAGCACATAGCCATTGCGGCGGTGCTTCAGGCGGCTGCCGGGTTCGCACAGGGCCGGGGTGTGGTTGTCCAGGGTGAACAGGATGCGGTAGGGCAGGTTATCGACCCCGGCCAGCGGCAGCACGACACCTTCGCGCACGGCCTGGTCGCCGCTGTCGCCGTGGGTGAACGCATGGGCCAGGTCGTCGGGCAGTTCATGTTCTTGCTTGAAGCGCTCGAGCAGCTGGATATCGCCGAGCAGAAAGTAGTCGACCAGGTCGTTGAGCACTTCGCTGAATTCGTGGCGCATCTGTTTTCCTTGTTGGTGCGCGTGAGGGCAATGGCAAATGTAGCACTTCAGATTGGCTTCAGATTGCCCCCGGATACTACCCCCAACAACTGACTTGAAAGGGGGACTGCCATGACCCAGGCAGACAGCTCCAGCCTGTTTCCACTGGCTATCGGCAGCCATGGCAATCGCCTTGCCCACTTGACGCTGAAACACACCGGGGAACCCGGGCGCGAAGAGCTGGAGCAATTCATTCACGCACGCTTTGCCTGCGCGCACCATGCCGATGTGCAGCACTACCTGCCCGAACTGCTCGGCCTGCATGACAGCCATGGGCGGTTGATGGCCGCCGTCGGCATACGCCCGGCCAGCAGTGGGCCGACCTTCATCGAGCGTTACCTGGATGAACCGCTGGAGGTGGCCGTGACCCGGCTGTCGGCCAGCCCGGTGAGCCGTGCGCAGTTGGTCGAAGTGGGCAACCTGGCCGCGCTCAGCGCCGGCAGCGCGCGGATCATGATCATTGCCGTGACCTGGTTGCTTGCCGCCCGCGGCTTGCAGTGGGTGGCCTTCACCGGGGCCGCGACCCTGGTCAACAGCTTTCATCGCCTGGGCCTGGTGCCCACGGCGCTGGCCGTGGCCGACCCTGGTCGGCTGAACGGCGACGCCGGCAGTTGGGGCAGCTACTACGCGCAGCATCCTCAGGTGTTCGTCGGCAGCATCGGCTACGGCCATGCTGCCCTTGCCCACAGCGGAGTGTTCGAGCGGCTGGGTTTGCCCGCGAGCATGCAGGAGGCCGGCCATGCCGCATGAGCGCCAGCTGTTCAGGGAAGTGTTGCAACAGCATGCTCGCCAGCGAGGGACGCAACTGGCGTTGCTGGGCCTTGCCGGGCGATTCACCTATCACCAGTTGCTGGACGAGGTCGAGCAACGTCAGGCCTGGTTGAGCGCACAGCCGCCAGGCACCTTCGCGCTGGCCCTGGAAAACGGCCCCGAGGCGTTGCTCTGGGACCTGGCGGCGCTGTTCGCGGCACGCCCCATCGTCATCCTGCCGGCGTTCTTCAGCAGTGCCCAGCGCCGCCACTGCCTGGCACAGAGCGGGGCGGTGCTGGCCTTGGCCGATGAGGCCTTCGCCGACGACTTGCACGCCAGCGGCTTCAACGCCGGTGAGCACTTCTGGAGCCGGCAGCTGCCAGCGGACGTGCCCTTGCCACCGGGCACCGCGAAGATTACCTACACCTCTGGCAGCACCGGTGCACCCAAGGGCGTTTGCCTGAGCGCCGATGCCATGCTGCGGGTAGCGCGTGAACTGGAGGCCGCCAGCCGACCTACGGCGCCGGGCAAGTACCTGGCGGTTTTGCCCCTGGCGGTGCTGCTGGAAAACCTGGGCCTGTACGCAGCCCTGCTGGCTGGGGCGAGCATTGCCCTGTACCCACAGGCGCAGCTGGGTTTTCGCGGTGCCAGCCAGGTTGACTTCAAGCAATTGCTGGGCGCCATCGCCTTGAGTGGTGCCGAAAGCCTCATCCTGGTGCCGCAACTGCTGCTTGGGCTGGTCACCGCCATCGAGCGCGGCCTGATGCGGGTTGGCCCGTTGCGCTTCGTGGCGGTGGGCGGCGCGCGGGTGGCGCCGAGCCTGCTGGCCCGAGCCGAGGCCGTCGGGCTGCCGGTGTTCGAGGGCTATGGCTTGTCCGAATGCGCTTCGGTGGTATGCCTCAATCGCCCCGGGGCGCACCGTCCGGGCAGTGTCGGGCGGCCGCTGCCGCATGTGCAGGTGCGCATTGCCGAAGATGGCGAAGTGCAGGTGGCCGGTTCGGCGTTGCTCGGCTACCTGGGCGAGCAACCCTTCAGCGAGCCATGGTTGCCGACCGGTGACCTGGGCCACTTCGACAGCGACGGCTTCCTGTACCTGGCCGGGCGCAAGAAGCACCAGTACAGCACCAGCTTCGGGCGCAACGTCAACCCCGAGTGGGTCGAGGCCGAACTGACCCAGGGCGGGGTGATCGCCCAGGCGTTCGTCCATGGCGAGGGCCTGGCACACAACCTGGCGCTGGTCTGGCCGCTGGACCCGCAGGCCGATGATCACACCCTGGAACAGGCCGTCCGCCAGGCCAATGCCGGGCTGCCGGATTATGCCCGGGTGCATGCCTGGCGGCGGCTGCCCGAACCCTTGAGTGCTGCCAGGCAAACCCTGACCGCCAACGGCCGGCCACGCCGCGAGCAGATCCTGCGGTGTTACCACGCCTTGTTATCCGACCTTCAATGACCCACGAGGTTGCCATGCTTTTCTTCGATATGCTGCAACAGGAAACCGCCGACGAGCGTACGGCATTGTTCAGCGTCCCGGTCATCCGTGACGCGCTGGCCGGCAAGGCCAGCCTCGAGGCCTATGTTGCCTTTCTCACCCAGGCTTACCACCACGTGCGGCACACCGTGCCATTGATGATGGCCTGCGGGGCCCGTTTGCCGCAGCGGCTGGAGTGGCTGCGCGGCGCAGTGTGCGAGTACATCGAGGAGGAGTACGGCCATGAGCGCTGGATTCTCGATGACATCGCCGCCTGCGGTGGCGACCCGCACCAAGTGGCGGGCGGTCGCCCGGCATTGCCCATCGAGCTGATGGTGGCATTTCTCTACGATCAGATTGCCCGTGGCAACCCGGTCGGGCTGTTCGGCATGGTCAACGTGCTCGAAGGTACCAGCATTGCCCTGGCCACCCAGGCTGCCGGTACCCTGCAGAGCAGCCTCGGCCTGCCGGACCGGGCGTTCAGCTACCTGAGTTCCCACGGTGCCCTGGACCAGGACCATATGGCTACCTACCGCAGTCTGATGAACCGCCTGGACCAGCCCGAGGACCAGCAGGCGGTGATCCATGCCGCCAAAGTGGTGTATCACCTGTACACCGCCATGTTCGAAGGGCTGCCGCGTACCGCGCAGCAGGAGGCACAGCATGCGCTTGCCTGATTGCGTGGCGGTGCTCACCGGCGCCAGCGGCGGCATCGGCCTGGAACTGGCCGACCAGCTGTGCAGCGCCGGCGCCCGGGTGCTGGCGGTAAGCCGGCAGCAGGGCAAGCTGGCCGAGCTGATGGCGCGCTACCCCGGGCAACTGCGTTGGCAGCAGGCCGACTTGCGCAGCGCCGAAGGCCGCCGCGACGTACTGGAAGCGGCGCGGGCGATGGGTTGTTGCAACCTGTTGATCAACGCCGCCGGGGTCAACCGCTTCGCCTTGCTCGAACAGATGGACGAGGCGGCCCTGGACGAGTTGTTCGACCTGAACATCAAGGCTGCCGTGCAGCTCACCCGCTTGTGCCTGCCGTTGCTGCGCGAGCAGCCCAGTGCCCTGGTTGTGAACGTGGGCTCGATCTACGGCTCGATCGGCTACCCGGGCTATGCCACATACTGCGCCAGCAAGTTTGCCTTGCGCGGGTTTTCCGAGGCGCTGCGCCGCGAGCTGGCCGACACCTCGGTGAACGTCCTGTATGCCGCACCGCGCACCACCCGTACGTCGATGAACAGCAGCGCCGCACAAGCCCTGAACCAGGCGCTGAAGGTAGGTGTCGATGACCCGCAGGATGTTGCCCGGGCGGTGCTCGACGCGGTGCAGGCCGAGCGCAACGAACTGTACCTGGGTTGGCCGGAAAAACTTTTCGTACGCCTGAACGGCATGCTGCCGGGTGTGGTCGACCGTGCCCTGCGCAAGCAACTGCCGCTGATCCGTCGCTACAGCACCTGGCACAGCAAGGAGTCGAGCAAATGAAGCGTCTGATACTGGCCAGCCTGCTGGCCATCGCCCCATTCACCTGGGCCCTCGACCAGAACGGTACCCAGCAACTCAATGCCATCCAGCAGCGCTGGGCGGTGATCCGCTACAATCTGCCCGAAGCCCAGCGTGCCGGGGCGTTCGAGGCCCTGGCGGTACAGTCGGCGGCGCTGGTGCGCCAGCACCCGGGTTCGGCCGAGCCGCTGATCTGGGACGGCATCGTCAACAGCAGCTGGGCCGGTGCCACCGGCGGATTGGGCGCGCTGAGCAAAGTCAAGGCCGCCCGCGTCAGCCTGGAAAAGGCCCTGGCCGTGGACCCCAAGGCGCTGCAGGGCTCGGCCTACACCAGCCTGGGTGCGCTGTACGACCAGGTGCCCGGCTGGCCGCTGAGCTTCGGCGACCAGGCCAAGGCCGAGGCCATGCTGCGCCAGGCGTTGGCGATCAACCCTGACGGTATCGACAGCAACTACTTCTGGGCCGATCATCTGTACCGGCAGAACCGCTACGACGAAGCCCGCGCCGCTTTGCAAAAGGCGTTGCAGGCACCGCCCCGGCCCGGGCGGGAACTGGCCGACCAGGGCCGGCGCGGTGAAATCGATGCTTTACTCAAAGCGATCAGGGACAAACAGGACTGAGCATGCGCCTGCTGCTAATAGAAGACGATGCCGCATTGGGGGAGGGTATCTGTGACGGCCTGCGCCGCGAGGGCTACACCCTCGACTGGCTGCAGGATGGCGCCAGCGCCTTGCATGCCCTGTGCCACGAGGAGTTCGACCTGGCCGTCCTCGACCTGGGCTTGCCCCGTCTGGACGGCATCGAGCTGCTGCGGCGCTTGCGCGCAGCCGGGAAGAGCCTGCCGGTGCTGGTGCTGACCGCCCGCGACGCCACCGACGACCGCATCGCCGGGCTGGACGCAGGCGCCGACGACTACCTGGTGAAACCCTTCGACCTCAACGAACTCAAGGCCCGCTTGCGGGCCCTGCTGCGGCGCAGCAGCGGCCGCGCCCAGGTGCTGATAGAGCATGCCGGGGTGTGTCTGGACCCGGTCAGCCAGCAGGTGCGGTACCTGGGCCAGCCGGTGGTGCTCACGCCCAAGGAATACCTGTTGCTGCACGAGTTGCTGGCCCAGCCGGGCAAGGTGTTCACCCGCGAGCGGTTGACCCAGTTGCTGTATGGCTGGGATGAAGAGCCGGAGAGCAATACCCTGGAAGTGAACATCTACCACCTGCGCAAAAAGCTGTTCAACGGCCTGATTCGTACCGTACGCGGGATCGGCTATCTGGTGGAAGTCAAGGCATGAGTTCGCTGCGTCAACGCACCTTATGGCGGGTGATGCTGCTGTTGCTTGGCGGCAGCGGATTACTGGCGCTGTATAACTACCACGACAGTCGCCACGAAATTAACGAGGTGTACGATGCCCACCTGGCGCAGAACGCGCGGCTGCTGCAGGGCATCATGAGCCTGCCGGTGCAGGGACAGAGCCGTGACGAGTTGTACCGCGCCTTCGACGAGGCCTTGAGCAAGGCCGGGCACGTTGGGGTGGGGCACCGCTACGAGAGCAAGCTGGCCTTCCAGGTGTGGGCCGATGACGAAGGGTTGCTGGTACACACGCCCAGCGCCCCGCAACTGGGGCAGCCACCTCGGGCGCCGGGGTTTGCCGACGTGGTGGTGGATGGGCGTCGTTGGCGCAGTTTCGTCTTGCCGGTGCCGGAAAAACAGTGGGTGATCTGGGTGGGCGAGCGCAACGACGTGCGTGACGACCTGATCGAACGCATCGTGCGGCACACGCTGTTGCCATTCCTGTTCGGCAGCCTGGCCCTGGCCTTGCTGGTTTGGGCGGCCATTGGCTGGGGGCTGCGGCCTTTGCAGAACATGGCCAGGGTGATCCGCGCCCGCCACGCTGAGTCGCTCGAGCCGTTGCAACTGGTACCGCTGCCGAAGGAACTGGAACCGATGCAGGCGGCGATCAACCGGCTGCTCGGGCAGATCGACGACCTGCTGCGTCGCGAGCACCGCTTCATCGCCGATGCCGCCCACGAGATGCGCACGCCCTTGGCCATTCTGCGCCTGCATGCGCAGAACGCCCTCAATGCAGCCAGCGCGGCCGAGCGGGACAAGTCTCTGCAGTTCCTGATGGGCGGTGTCGATCGCCTTGCCCGGGTGGTCAACCAGCTGTTGACCCTGGCCCGCCTGGAGCCGCGACCAGGTCGGCGTGACTGGCCGCGGGTGGACCTGGAGGGTGTAGTGGCCGAGACCCTGGCCGAGTTGACCCCATGGATTCTGGAGCGCGGGCTGGAGCCTTCGCTGGACATCGTAGCAGGTGACTATCACGTGCACACCGACGCCAGCGCGCTGGGCATTGCCCTGCAGAACCTGGTGACCAACGCCGTGGACCACTCGCCGGCGGGCGGCCGGGTCACCGTGACGCTGCAGCGCGAAGGGCAGGCCCTGCTGGTCAGCGTCGACGACGAAGGGCCGGGCATCGCCGTGGCCGACCAGCAGCGGGTGTTCGAGCGCTTCTACAGCAAGGGCTCGACCAATGGCGCGGGGCTGGGGTTGTCGATCGTCAACACCATCATGACGCACCTGGGTGGCAGCGTGCAGTTGCGCAACCAGCAGCCGCACGGGTTGCGCGCGACCCTGCGCCTGCCCGTGGGACCCTGAACGTTGCTAGTGTTTCTGGGCGATCTGGATCAGGTTACCGCAGGTGTCATCGAACACTGCTACGGTGACGGGCCCCATGGCGGTCGGTGGCTGGGTGAACTGCACGCCCGCTGCGCACAGCCGGGTGTATTCGGCCTGAATGTCACGCACGCCGAACGAGGTGGCGGGAATACCGTCCTGCTTGAGTACGGTCTTGTATTGCTTGGCGGCCGGGTGCACATCCGGTTCGAGCAGCAGCTCGACGCCGTTGGGGTCGTTGGGGGAGGTGAGGGTCAGCCAGCGGTGTCGGCCCATGGGGATGTCGTGCTTGGGCTCGAAACCGAGTACGTGGTGGTAGAAAGCCAAGGCTTTGGCCTGGTCGTCGACGAGGATGCTGGTGACTATGATCTTCATGAACGCACACCGTATGCCTGGAGCCGTTGAGTACCAGTAAAGACAATCAGGGGCATTTGGCCAGGGGAGCGGGTTCACTCGCGAACAATGCAACGCGATCCGACAGCATTTCTCTTCACGGTCAAAGTTCCAGATGGGTTGGTGGCGATGGGGGCTGTAGCGTTGATCGGGCAATACCACCTAACCCAAGGAGTGAACCCCATGCAAGAAGAACCCAAGAACCAACCGGACGACACCCTCGACCACGAACACCTTGAAAATGCAGAACCGCAGGTAACGTTGTCCAGGCGCAAGCGCGGTATAGGGCCAGTCGTCGGCATGCCCTGTGCGCCAGGGTACAAACTGATCGGTGATGACTGTGTAATCGCGAACATCGATTTCGAGTGAAGCAAGGGGGGGGGGGGGGGGGGGGCCGGGCCCCCCCCCGAAAAAACCCCGCCGGGCAAGGGGAAAATCCTTTTTTCCCCCCCCCCCCCCCCCCCCCCGCCAGGGGAAAAGTGACAGGCCT